>BNJU01000765.1_pt1 | contig 124218 bp, 139 predicted proteins | sample 8539281 | NCBI WGS metagenome assembly BNJU01 (sample SAMD00202456, study PRJDB9452) | human saliva metagenome | isolation source: human saliva | place: Japan | reverse complement strand
ATGGCCCCACCCTGCAGGCGCGGTCCATGCGAGACGCGCAGCTCGCATGTGGCCATCCGGTGCGGGGCTCCGCCGGTCCCAGCCACTTGGGCCCGGGTCCGCAGGGTCCGCGTCGATCCCCAGCCTGCCTCGTGGGAGTCGGCCGGGGCAGGCGCGCGCGCCGCGCGGACAACGCGCCCGCCCGGCCGGGTTCGCGAGCACGTCGCAACCCGCGAGATCGCCGGGTAACCCGCGAGCGCGTCACCCACCCGCGAGCACGTCTGCTGGGGTACGTGCTCGCGGGTTAAGTGACATATCTCACTGATCAATAAACGATCTCGAGTTCCGGGGGTGCACCCCCGCGGTCGAGATAGACGTCCGGGCGGCCCGCTCGATGAGGGTTGGGGATCGCTCCCACTCCTCCAGGGCCCGCAAACGCCCGACACTCGCATTGTCGGCCAGCCATTTGCGGCATTCCCCTCCGCCCAGAGATGGGCGAGCGCGGAGTCTCCGTCATGCGCACCGGGATCACCGGCACCGCGCGCTCCTCCCCGGCTGAACGGATCTCCTCCGCGCGAGCCTCCCACCCGCGCTGTCCGCATCACGATGCACGAAGATGAGATCGTATACGTCGTCAGCGGCAATGGCCGCCAGTTTCGCGGCGACACTACGATCCGTCGCCCTCTCGGGGCGGTAGACCTCGACCGCAATATCATCGCCCGGACGACAGGCGAGCATGAGACTCTGCAGCGTCTCCGCCAGAGCTCGTCCGATCTTCCCTCGCACACGAGGGCGCACGCCAGTAGCCGCTCGCGTCATCCCCCGTGTCCTCGGCGGCGGGTCGCGCAGATAATCGACGAGCCGGGATCAGGATACCGGCGCCATAGCGCCGCCCCGCCCCTCTCACCGCTGCACCCGCCAGGTGCCCGCCAGCGGATGGAAGAAGAGGCCGAGGCTGCGCCGCCCATCAGATCCTGGCGCGTCCACAGGACCGCGCACAAGACGTCATCCGGGGCGCCTGCAGCACCTCCTCGACGAGTACGGGAGTGGGTGTTGACGAGCACCTGACGCAGGCGTCCGCTCTTCGGCCCGATCGGATCAATCAGCTCGATCGGATCAATCGACTCCAGCCAGGACCACGGATCAGAATAGTTCTTCTCCTCCGGTTTCTCCCGGTTCTTCCGGCTGGGACAACGAGCGCAGCAGCCCGAGCATCGCCTCGATCTTCGCCGGGTGAACGCCGTTCTCCGGCTCCTCCAGGGCGATGAGCCCGTATCATCGGATACTCCCAGTGCCGCCAGGGTGAGGAAGCGCAGCGTCCCGTCCGACAGCGAGCGCCAGCAGCTCGGGCCCTCCCAGGCGGGCCCGCGGCTCAGGAAGTCAGCCATTGGGGACGACCCGCAGACTCGGATATCGACCAGGGCGGACACGGCCCGGCGGACCTCGTCGCAGACCGCGCTCCCGGTGCGCTGCTCCTGCCGATGGAGGAAGGGCGGGGACGTGCGCGCCGGTGGCCGAGATCGGACGACCTCGTCGACGCTGTCGCAGCGCTCGTTGCGCTCGGCGCTCGAGGACAGAACCGCCACGAGGCCATCTCCCAGCGCACCCGCGCACCTCAGAGCGGAACGAACAGGTCCGCCATGCTGCTACGCAGTCGCCTCATCCCGTCGACCTCGACGGAGTCCATGAAAGTCGTAGGGATCTCTTTCCTCGTCGAGATGTGGTATCGAGGACGTAGATGGTGGGAACGCCTTTTTCGCAGCGTCGTGAGGATATGTCACGAGATATGTTATCGTTTTATGCCATTCCACTCCCACCTCAATCACGTAGTCGGCGGGCGACTCCGTCCGAGTCGTCGACGGACAGTTCGATCTCGTAGCGCAGAATGTATTGTGCAGCCGAACATTGCGGTGCGACCTCCGTCGTCCGGGGACGATGAGCTCCGCCGCGAGTCTCAGGTTCTCCTCGCCGGCCAGCACCGGGGGACAGCATGGAGCGGACCGTTCCGCGCTGACCTCCGCCCGCGGATCTCGCCGAAAGCCCTCGGGACTATCCGACCGGGTCTTCTATCGCGGTCGAGCACCGCCCCCAGCCGATCCCGAGGAAGGACGACGGCGGGCGGGTCACGCGCTCCCGCCTGAGCGGTGCGCGGACCCGCCGTCCGCAACCGTCGCGCCGATCAGCGCCGCCGACCGGCGGTGTCAGCGCCGTCGGTCTGCGGCACTGTCGGTCGACGCCGATGGCGGCGTCATCAGTCAGCATCGCGGCCGGGCGCCGCCGCCCGATCAGCGGGCCACGGAGCCCTCGGTGTAGTCCTTGTCGACGTCAGCGCGCCAGGCGAACATGGAGCGCACCTGCCCGGCCGGTGCGTCTCGATGAGGGTGGGCCTCGCCCTGGGCGCGCAGCTTCTTGAACTCCGGCGCGCCGGCGGCCTGGTCGTCCATGAAGCGCTTGGCGAAGGAGCCGTCCTGGATGTCGGCCAGGACCTCCTTCATGTGCTCCTTGACGTCGGGGGTGATGACGCGCGGGCCGGAGACGTAGTCGCCGTACTCGGCGGTGTCGGAGCAGGACCAGCGCTGCTTGGAGATGCCGCCCTCGTTGATGAGGGTCGACGATGAGCTTCATCTCGTGGCAGACCTCAAGTAGAGCCATCTCGGGCTGGTAGCGGCCTCGACCAGGGTCTCGAGCCGTACTGGATGAGCTTGGAGACGCCGCCGCACAGGACGGTCTGCTCGCCGAACAGGTCGGTCTCGGTCTCCTCGCGGAAGGTGGTCTTGATGGCGCCCGCGCGCGTGCCGCCGATGGCGCTGGCGTAGGACAGGACCAGCGGCCGGGCATTGCCGAGGCGTCCTGCTCGACGCACACGAGCACGGGCACGCCGCGGCCGGCCTCGAGCTCGCGGCGCACGGTGTGGCCAGGGGCCCGCGGGGGCGACCGTGATGACGTCGTGGCGGCGGCGGGCTCGATGTAGCCGAAGTGGATGTTGAAGCCGTGGGCGAGAAACGGCGCGGCACCGTCGCTGAGGTTGGGCTCGATCTGCTGCGGTGTACAGGGCGGCCTGGACCTGGTCGGGGCGAGGATGGTCACGACGTCGGCGAGGCGACCGCCTCGGCGATCGGCGACGGCGTCAGCCCGGCCTCCTCGGCCTTGGCGACCGAGGACGAGCCCTCGCGCAGGCCCGACGACGACCTCCACGCCCGGGTCGCGCAGGTTGAGCGCGTGGGCGTGGCCCTGCGAGCCGTAGCCGATGATCGCGACCTTCTTGGACTGGATGACGGACGGGTCCGCGTCGTCGTCGTAGAACTTCTCCAGCTGCCATGGTGGTGCTCTCACTTCTCCTTGAGTTGATCGGTCATGGATCGCGGTCCGCGCGTGATGGCCACGGCGCCGGACTGGACGATCTCGCGCCCGACCCGTAGAACTGGAGAGCGCCAGCAGCGCCTTGACCTTCGGACTCCAGGCCGACGGTCTCGATGACCACCGACGTCGGCGAGACGTCCACGACGTGGGCGCGGAAGAGGTCGACGATCTGCAGCACCGCGGTGCGGTTGGCGTCGTCGGCGCGGACCTTGATGAGGTAGAGCTCGCGGCCCACGGAGGTGGCGGGTCGAGCTCGACGATCTTAGGACGTTGACCAGCTTGTTGAGCTGCTTGGTACCTGCTCCATCGCCAGCCCTCGGCGTCGGCGATCACCGTGATCGCGAGACGTCCTCGTGCTCGGTGGGGCCCACGGCCGGGGTGGATATTGAAGCGCGTCGGTGAACAGGGCCGACACGCGCGTGAGCACGCCGGGCTTGTTCTCCACCAGGACGGACGCGTGTGCTTCTCGCTCACGGTCTCACTCCTCTTCCCACGCCGGGCTCATGCCCCGGGCGTGCTGGATCTCGTCGTTGGACACGCCCGCGGCCACCATGGGCCACACCTGGGCGTCCGCCGAGACGATGAAGTCGATGACGACGGGTCGGTCGTCGATGGCGTTGGCGGGCGATGACGTCGTCGACGTCCTCCAGGCGCTCGCAGCGGATGCCGACGGCGCCGCAGGGCCTCGGCCAGCTTTGACGAAGTCGGGGATGCGCGCGCGTTCCGGCGCCGGTGTACAGGTCGGTGTTGGAGTAGCGCTGCCCGTAGAACAGGGTCTGCCTGGCGGACCATGCCCAGGAGGAGTTGTTGATGATCGCGACCTTGATGGGGATCTCGTTCAGGGTCGCGGTGGCCAGCTCTGATTGGTCATCCTGGAAGCAGCCGTCGCCGTCGATGAGCCACACGGGGCGGTCAGGGCCGCCGACCTTGGCCCCCATGGCGGCGGGGACGCCGTAGCCCATGGTGCGGCCCCGGCGGAGGGGTCAGTCAGGAGCGGGGACGGGTGAGAGTGCAGGTAGTGGGCGCCCACATCTGGTGCTGGCCGACGCCGGTGACCCAGATGGTGTCCTCGGGGCGTGGGCGTCCAGGTGGGTGATGACCTCCTGCGGCTGGAGGGCCGTCGTCGGTGTCGGTCCAGTGGTGGGGTGGGTGGCCCGCATGTGGGCGACCTCCGTGAGCCACTGGTCGGTATCGGCGCGCGGCTCGGCGGCGAACTGGGCGCGGCAGGCCGCGCTCAGGGGCGGGGACGACGTCGAGCCAGGTCGCCGACGATGGGCACGTCGGCGGTGCGGATCTGGAGATCTCCGCCGGATCGATATCGACGTGGATGACGGCGGCGTGCCGAGCGAGGTGTCCGGCCTGCCGGTGACGCGGTCGTCGAGAAGCGGGCGCCAGGGTGACCGACGACGTCGGCCGCTGGAGCGCCCGACGGCGGCGACGGTGCCGTGCATCCCCAGCATGCCCGAGGTGGAGCAGGTGGTCCGTGGGCAGGACGTCCAGGGCGGTGAGCGTGGTGGTGAAGGGGCGCCACGACGTCGACGAGCTCGAGCGATCGCGGGTCGTCACCGGCCCGGGCGACGCCGCCCCAGGTGGGAACACAGGGGCGCTCGGCGGACGCGATGACCTCGGCCGCCTGCTCGACGCGGCGGCGGTTGGGGCCGTCCGGGCAGCGCGAGCCGGGCAGGTCCAGGCGCGAGGGCGCCGGTAGGCGGTCAGGCCGACCTGGGCGTCATGGTCGTCGATCGAGGACGGGCCCGACGGCCGGTGAGCCACGCCAGGTGGAAGGCACTCGGCGACGCGCGCGAGGGACCTCCTCGGGCGAGGGTCACCAGGAAGGGTGTGACGAAGGGCATGGTCGCTCCCGATGATGTCCGCCTCCTGGAAGGCGTCGGTGCCCGATCGAGAGCCCTGACCTGACCGGTGATGGCGACCATGGGCACCGAGTCCATGTGCGCGTCGGCGATGGCGGTGATGAGTTGGTGGCCCCGGGCGGAGGTCGCCACGCACGCCGACGCGGCCGGTCGCCAGGGCGTAGCCCCTCGGCCGCGTGACCGGCGCCCCTGCTCGTGGCGCACCAGGATGTGCCGGATCCTCGGGCTCGACAGGGAGCGGATCGTAGAAAGGCGGGATGGCCCCGCCCGTCATGCCGAAGATGTCCGTGACCGGCGTCCTCAGGCGCGATACCAGCGCCTGAGCACCTGTCATCATCTGGCGGTCCTCAGCCGCATTCGCGCCACTTCGTCCCATTCGCCTGCCCTCCTCGGCGGGCTCAACGCCTGATCGGTCGTCTGATGACCGGATAGCGCTAACAGTAGGCGTTCGCCCGGGTAGTCATATCGGACTCCTCGTCTCCATCGTGGAATCACGGACCCGGACGACGGCGCCTTCTCCGCGTCGCGCGGGGCCGGGACGGACCTCGGGGCGGGCGGCCCGCGAGTCCGACACCAGACCCGCCGGGAGATGGCGCAATCCTCCCTAGTTCCCCGACACAGACGTCGCTGCGACAGCGGGCAGCGAAGGAAAAGGCTGGCGCGCACCGTGGTCACCGGACTCCTGCACGCTTCTCCCAGAACCCCGTTCTCGTCCTGTTCCTCCTCATCGGACTGGGCATGGGCGTGGGGCACGTCAAGGTCAAGGGGTGAGCCTGGGCGCCGCCGCCGTGCTCTTCGCCGGGTCCGCGCTCGCCGCGTGGGGGCCTCGGAGGCGTGGCCGTCGAGTGCCCCGCGCCCTGGGCATCCTCGGGCTAGCCATCTTCACCTTCGCCATCGGGTCAGTCCGGCTAATTGCTCCACGTCATCCGCACCGCCGGCGGGCCCTAGCCCTCATGCTCCTGACCTTCCTCGCGGCGGCCGGGGCGGGCGTGGGCCTCAGCCGCGCCCTGGGATGGACCCGCCCTCATCGCAGGGGACGCTCGCGAGGAGCCACCACGAACACGCACGGCGCTGGCCGCCGCCGGCAACCGCAGCGGTGCTGGCCCGGCAGCGAGAAGGGCCGCCATCGCCACCGTCGGCTACGCGGTGGCCTGCCTCTACGGCGTCACCGGGATGCTGTTCTTCTGCCTCATGGCCCTGCGCTACCGCCGCGCGGACAAGGACGCGCCCTCCCGCTCATCAACCGCACGATCCGGGTCGAGCGCGAGGACTCCCCATGATCAGCGACATCGCCGAGCGCATCTCCGGCGAGCTGAAGTTCTCCCGCCTGCGCGGGGCGAGACCGGGCCGATCACGCGCCGCGCACGAGACCGGATCAGCCGGGACGACCTGGTGACCGTCGTGGGCACCCAGGACGCCGTCAAGCGGGTCATCGAGGGCCCTCGGCCACGGCTCCTCCACTCCCTCCTGGAGGACGCCGCTACCTCGACTTCCGCCGCATCACCGTCTCCGACCCCAAGCTCGCCGGGCGCACCGTCGCCGAGCTCGGCGTGGACGCCAAGTTCGGGGCGACGATCTCGCGCGTGCGGCGCGGCGACATCGACATGGTGGGCACGCCAGACCTGGTCCTCCAGGAGGGCGACCGCGTGCGCGTCATCGCCCGACCGGGCGCATGGCGGAGATCTCCGAAGTTCTTCGGCGACTCGGCCCGGGGCCTGTCCTCCATCAACCCCCATCGCCCTGGGCGTGGGCACTGGCCCTGGGCATCGTCATCGGCAGTGGAAGTTCCTCACGCCCACCGGGGCGACCTTCTCCATCGGCTCGGCGGCGGCACGCTCCTGGTGGGCCTCGTCTTCCGGCAAGATCGGGCGGATCAGAGGCTTCGTCACGGCGCTGCCCTTCACGGCCACCGCCGTCCTGGGCGAGTTCGGCCTGCTCGTCTTCCTCCTTGAGCGGGCACGAAGGCGGGCGGGCAGATCGCCGACGCCTTCGCCGGGGGCGACTGGTGGAGGATCCTGGTGACCGGTTCGTCATCACCACCGTGGTGGGACTGGGCACCTACGCCTCCATGCGCTGGATCGTCGGAATGGGCGGACGCGCCTGTCCGGCCTCGTCGGCGTCCAGACCCAGCGGCCGTCCTCGCCTTCGCCAATGAGCGCACCGGCTCCGATCCGCGCGTCGCGCTGGGCTACGCCATGGTCTACCCGTGGCCATGATCGCCAAGATCTTCTTCGCCCAGTTCCTCGGCGGCCTGTGAGGGGCGGCGCGGGCCGGGCAGCGACGGCGCGAGGGCGCGGCGCGCGGCGGCCGGCGCCCGTCAGTCAGCGCCTGCGGGGGTCTCCGAGGCGCTGCCGTGCGACTCGGGCAGGATGATGTGGCCGGAGGTGGACACGTCGTGGCGCCAGTTGCGGTCGGTGAGGATCCGGGCCATGGCCAGGCCGACCCCGATGGCGGTGATGACGAAGAGACCTCGGCAGGTTGGCGGCGGCCTGCCCGACGGCGACATTGGCGTCCACGGCCCGGTTGTTGAGGGCGGAGATCGCCCGGTGAAGGGCACGCCGGGGATCAGCGATGACGACGGCGGGCACCGACAGAGCCACGCGCGACAGCGAGGCGCGCGGACGAACAGCTGCGCGAGCACGCCGATGGTCACGGCGCCAGGCCCACGGCGAGCTGCCAGGGCACGTGGAACTCGTCGATGAGGACGAGCCGTCCGGTGTTGGCCAGCGCGCCCCACGACGGGCGGCCAGCGCCGACGCCTTCGCGCCGGCGTTGAAGAGCATGGAGAAGCCGTAGGCGGCGACGAAGGAGCACAAGCAGCGCAGGACGTGCAGGACCCAGCCCGTGGGGACCGCGGCGCTCGGTCGCCTCGACCTGCCAGTCGAACATGAAGGTCACGGTCCACGGCCACGCCCGCCGAGGCCATGACCAGCGAGCACGTAGGCCGCCCGCGACAGGGCGCTGGAGAAGTCCTGGCGCACCAGGTCGAGCATGGCGGTGACCATGGGGAAGCCGGGGATCAGGAACAGGATCGCCGAGATGACCCCGCCCTCGTGGTTGCCGCCGACCGCGCCCGTGGCCTCGAGCGGGCCCACGATGCTCATGTAGACGCCCGGGCGGCGACGCCGCAGACCAGCCAGGTGAAGAAGTGCTGGTAGCGCCGCACAGAGCGTCTGCCGGCGCACGCCTGCCCGATGAAGGCCACGACGAGCACCGCCAGGCACTCGACCCAGCCGCCCCGGTTCGAAGCAGAATCCCCGCGCAGGCGACGCCGGAGCGCGACCGCGATTGAGCAGGGGCCCGTGAAACCCCTCATGCGCTCCACCTCGTCGAGCTTGGTCTGGAAGGTGCTCCACGGTCTCGTGGGCGCGCAGGTCGTGGACGATGCGGCGCAGGGCCTCCAGGCGCGCGACGTTGACGCCGACCCGCACCTCCGCCGTCTCGGTGCGGAACCGGTTCCCCACGTAGAGGAGGTCACGATCTCGGTCATGGTGACGGTGGCCTCGTGGCGGTCGAGGCCGACGGCGGGGCAGCGCGCGCCATGGAGGACTTCACCCGGTAGGAGCCGGCGCCCGAGGCGAGCATGAGACAGCCCAGGCGCAGGACGACGGCGGACTGAAGCATGGGCGATCCGCGTCGAGCTCGGGCCGTGTCGGGTCATCAAAGGAACTGTGGAATCACTCACGGGTCAATGGTGGCCGACCGGCCGCTCCCGCAGTGGGCAGCCCCGGGCTCCGCGTGGTCTCGGCACGTCCCCGTCCGCCGGGGCGCGGGCCATCGGATTGACACGGCGCGAAGCGGCTGGTGACATGGGCCGCATGACGGGCTCGAAGGGACGAGCGCGCGTGCGCGCCGCCGACGTCGCCGCCGCGGCCGGAGTCTCCACGACGACCGTCTCGTTCGTGCTCAACGGGCGCGACGCCGGGAACATCTCGTCAGCCACCCGGGACCGGGTCCTCAAGGCCGCCGAGGAGCTGGACTACCGGCCGAACTACGTCGCCCGGAGCCTGCGGCGCAATTCCACCAGCTCCATCGGCCTGGTCACCGACGCCTTCGCCTCCTCCCCCTTCGGCGGCAGGGCTCCTGGCCGCCGCCACCGAGACCGCCGACGCCGCCGATCACGTCCTGCTCACGAGTGGACCTCGGCCACCGCACCGAGCGCCGCCGAGGCTGTCGCCGCCCTGGAGGCCGTCAGGGTCGACGCCATCATCTACGCCACCATGGGCTTCACGCAGCTGGACGAGCCGCCCGCCTCCGCGTTCCCCTCGTGCTGGCAGGGTGGCGTGACGCGCGGGCCGGGCCGGCCCTCGGTCAGCCCGACGACGCGGGCGGGGCCGCCGCCGCCCTGCGCCACCTCGCCGATCTGAGGGCACCGCCGCGTCGCCATGCTGGGCAGCCACCACTCCCCGAGCTGCCGGAGCTGACTCCGGCAATGTGTCGGGACCCATCCGCTGGCGGGCGTTCGCGCCGCCGCCGCCGAGCGGGGTCGAGGCCCGGCACGCGGGCCGCGGCTGGTCGATCCCGACGGCCACGCGGCGGCGATGCGAGGTCCTGGACGTCCCGCCTCCCGCCGACCGACGGCGCTGTTCGCCGTCTGCGACAGGGTGGCCGCGGGGCCCCTGCTGGCCGCCGCCCGGCTCAGGGCGTCCGTCCCCGAGGACCTGTCGATCATCGGCTTCGACGACCAGGAGGCCCTGGCGGAAAGCCTGGTCCCCCACGACCACCGTCGCCCTCCGCACGCCCTCATGGGAGACGGCGGTCGGCTGGCGCTCGCCGTCGCGCGGGGAGCAGCCCGATCCGCCCAGCGGGTCCTGTCCCTGCCCACTCGTCGTGCGCGACTCGACGGCGCGGCCGCGCTGATACGCGCCGCCGCGCCGTCGACTCCGCCACCGCGCCGGGGCCCGGACCTCAGGGGACCCGGGGACGACCTCGTCGCCTCGACCGCGCCGTCGGCCGGGGACCAGCAGCGTCCACGGCTCGTCGTGGCGCCGGGTCATGGCACGCCCGAGGCCCGGTAGGCTCGAGCACCGAGCCGTCGACGAGACCCGGTCGCCGAGGGGCGACGTCGTGCTCCCCAGGTCCGGGTGATCGAGCCGGACGCCCCGACCGATGACGTCGAGCGCCCAGCGCCGGTCGGCCAGGCTCGTGCGCCCGGCCGGCGGCGGGCAGGGCGGGCCCAGCGTCAGGGCGGAGGCGGCGCCCGGATCGACCTCGCCGGTCACCAGGCCGTCGACCAGCCGCAGACGGCGCGGCGAGGCTGAGGGCGGCCGGCGTGGTCGCGGACCCGGGGGTCCTGGCCGTCCTGGCGGATCACCCCCATGGGAGCGGCGCCTGTCCGGCGGCGGCCACGACCTGGGGAGTAGAAGTCCGCGCCCTCGTCCACCGCGTGCGCGCTCCGGACGACGAGCGCAGCGATCCGCCCTCGTCGACGAGGTCGCCCACGGCCGCGACGACGCCGCCGAGCACACCCCCTGTTGTACAGGGACACGATGAGCACCCAGCGCCCGTCGAGGGGCGAACAGCTGGGGGCACTCCCAGACGATCGGCCCGGCCGACCGCCGCGAGACCGGGTCGTCGGCGAGGAGGATCCCTCGTGCGCACAGGAGAGCTCGTCGCTGCGGTCGAACAGGGCGATGGCGGGCGCGCCGTCGTCGAGCCGACCCGGGACGGCTAACCGGCGCCCGTCGTGCTCGAAGACGAGGGGTGCGCGCATAACGGCGATGCCGTCCTGCCGGGGCGTGCGCCCGACGACGATCGGCGCTCCCCAGTCGCGAGATCCGCACTGCCCTCAGGCAGATCGTCGACTGGCGCGAGTCGTCGGCGATGCCCGAGATAGAACGACGGCGGGCCTGTCGTGACCGGGGACGAACACCCCGTCCAGCAGCCGAGGCGTCGGGCGCCCCGGTGAGGGCGAGAAGGCGACCGGCTGGAGCTCCCAGTGGGCCAGGTCGCGGCTCGTGGCGTGGCCCCAGGCGATCCGATCGTGCACGGGGGCGTGCGGGTTGTGCTGGAAGAACACGTGCCACACGCCGTCGACGCGGGCCATGCCGTTGGGGTCGTTGAGCCACCCGCTGCGGGGTCGCAGGTGGTAGCTGGTGGTGGGCGCGGTCATAATGCTGCTCCTCTCAGCGGTGCGAGCCGGCGGTCAGGCCCTCGCGCAGCGTCCGCTGTCCCGAGACGAGACACGAGGAAGGCCGGAATCATTGAGAGTACCACGCCCGCCAGGACGGTGGCCACCGAACCGGTGCCCATATTGCCCTGCAGGGAGACCAGCCCCAGCAGCGGCGTGAAGTTCTGCTCGCTGATGGTCGCGATCAGCGGGCGGAAGAACTCGTTCCAGTGGAAGTTGAACGCCAGGATCCGACGATGGCCATGCCCGGCACCGCCAGCGCGCGTAGATGGACGCGAAGATCACGCCACGGGCGGCGCCGTCGATTTCCGCCGCCTCCCCCAGCTCCGCGGGCAGGCCCAGGAAGTACTGGCGCATGAGGAAGGTGCCGAAGGCCGATCGGAATGGCGGGCAGAGATGAGGGGCGAGCAGGGTGTCGGCCGGGTTCATGCCCCGGATGAGCATGAAGACCGGCACGATGGTCACCTGCATCGGGGACCATCATCGTCGCCAGGATGAGGGGCGAACAGGAGGTTCTTTGCCGCGGAACTCGAATCGCGCGAACACGTAGCCCGCCGCATGGCGGCGGACAGCATCTGCCCGACGGCGATGATTCCGGTGACGAGCACCGAGTTGAGGGTGAGCATCCACATGTCGACCTCCCTTGAACACCGCCGGGTGGGAGGAGAAGTCGAGGCTGCTGGGGATGAATGAGCCGTCGGCGGACAGGGACTCGGCGGGGGGCCGCATGGACGACAGGACCGTCCAGATCACCGGGGCGAGGGTGATCAGACTGGCCAGGGCGAGGACGACGTAGGTGGCGACCTTCTTCATGTCGGAACTCCTCAGCCGTAGAAGACGAAGCGCCGGGACAGGCGGAACTGGACCGCCGTGACCAGCATGATGACAACGGTCAGGACGATCCCGATGGCCGAGGCCCTGCCGAATTCGAGCTGCTTGAACGCGGACTCGTAGATCACCATGACGGCGGTCCGGGTGGAGTCGCCGGGCCCCCCTCGGGTGAGCACGTAGGGCTGGTCGAAGATCTGCAGGGGCCGAGATGATCGCCATGACGGAGGCGACCAGCGTCGTCGGGCTCACCAGCGGGAACGTGATCCTCAGAACTGCTTCCAGCCCGTGGCGCCGTCGACCTGCGCGGCCTCGTAGACCTCCTTGGGGATCGAGGACAGGCCGCCCAGGAACAGCAGGAAGGAAGCCGAAGTTCTGCCAGACGTACACGAGGATGACCACGATCATCGCCCCGTGCGTCGGGTCAGCCACGGGACGTCGGCCATGCCGAGCAGGTTGAGGACGTGGTTGACCAGGCCGAAGTTCTCGTTGAACAGGTAGCCCATGATGATCGACACCGACGCGGCCGACAGGGACGAGCGGGAAGAACAGCACCGAGCGGAAGAACGACTTGAGGGCCTGGGCATCCTGGTGTTGACGAGCACCGCGAGTACGAGGGGCGACGGCGAGCTGCAGGGTGACTGCGACGACGACGAAGCCGATGGTGTTGAGGAACGACACCCGGATCGTCGGGTCGGCCGCGATATCGACAAGTTCTCCAGGCCGACGAATCTGGGGGCGTGATGATGTCCCACGAGAAGAGGCCAGGACGACCGAGGCCAGGATCGGCAGGAAGGTGAGACAGGCCCGAGTCCGATGACGGTGGGGGCCAGGAACAGTCCGATGAGGAGCTTGCGCTGCATGTTCATGCCTCCAGGGGCTCGGGTGAGGTCCTCGTCCAGCCGCTCCAGTGCCGCGGGGAGCGCTGCAGCGGAGCCGGTGACGGCCCCGAGGACGTTCTTAATGAGAGCGGTCTCGACGGCGGCCTGCTGCGGCGGCGCCGGGATCGGCGCGCAGGGCAGCTGGTCGAGGGTGTCGTAGAAGACCTTCCAGTGGGCGGGCCCCTTCTGCGAGTACAGGGCCTCGTCGCACATCGAGCGGCGGGTGGGCGTGGTGTTGGGGGGACAGGGAAGGCGAGCTGCATCCCCTCCCGCGACGTGCAGAACTTCACCCACTCCCAGGCCTCGTCCTTGCGCTCCGGACGTTTTGAGGATCGCGTATCCGGCGGCGCCGAACTGGTGCCGCTGGGTGCGCCGCAGGGAAAGTAGGCGACGTCGTGGTCCTGAGGCGTCAGGCCGGCCTCGCTGAGTCCCTGGACCCAGAAGCCCCCTGCGGGTCATGCCGATGGAGCCGCCGGAGAGCTGGCCGACGAGCTCGTTGCCGCCGCGCCCTGGGCGGGGCTGGTGCCCAGCCCTCCTCCACCAGGGCGCGCACGAACTCCGAAGGACTCGGCGACCTTCGGGTCGGAGGCGTTGGAGCCCTCCACAGGAAGCCGCCGGAGTACGCGCCCTTGTGGTCGGGGTAGAAGCGGTCCCACAGCCACTCCCCGCCGGGGACTTGGTCTCAGTCAGGAAGCTGGTGTCGTTGATGTAGAGCCACGGCACGATCCCGCCCCTAGGCGGTTGGTCCAGTAGAACGGCACGAGCCCGAGGCCCGCCGCCTGGCGCATCTGAGCGCGCCATCGTCAGGAAGTCCTGGTGGGTCCAGTCCGCGGCCGGGTAGAGACGCCGGCCCGCCGCATCGCCCTCGGTGTTGAAGTACATGTTCGCGGCGTTGAAGTCGATGGGCATCTGGTAGAAGGAGCCCTTGTACGCATGAAGGCCTCGATGAGGCTGGGGATGGACGTCGTCGAAGTAGTCCTGCACCTGGGCGGCGTCGCGCTGATGAACTCGTCCAGCGGCTCGGCGAGGCGCTCGGCGAAGAGCTGGGCCCCCTCCGTGGCGACGACGCACGTCGGGCGGGGTGCCGGCCGCCACCATGGTGAGGATCTTGGCGAAGAAGTCGGCCCAGTCCGTCCCTGGATGGCAGGAGGCGGACGGAGATGTCGGGGTGGCGGGCGGTGAACGCGTCGACGAGGACTGCCTCGCCGCGGCGTCCTGGTTCGTCCCCAGGATCGCGATCGACAGCGAGTCGTCGTGCCTGCCGGGGATGTCCGCGCCCGTGAGGCGCGTCACTCAGCTGCCGAGGGAGGGCGAGGGCCTACCCCCGCCCGGCCAGCGAGACCGCGCCGGGTGAGCTGTGTCATCGTTGACCTCCTACCTAATTCGATTTTAGGTTTCGGTCAGAGTAGCCGGTGGCGTGATCGGTGTCAAGGCCGACGGGACTCGTCGGTGCCCGCCAGCGGGGTTTGCTCCGCTGCGTCTCTTCGCCCTTCGCCGCCTTCGCCGCGTCTCTTTCTCCCGTGCGGCGGTGGTGCGGCGGGTGTTGGGTAGTGGGTTCGGCCCCCGCGTGGCGCCCGCGTGAGGTGGAGCACCTGGTTGGGAGCGCCGGCCCCGCGTGGAGCCAGTGCAATGAGTGTGTTCGGTGGTGTCCTACTCTTCCGCTCCCTGGTGAGGGGCAGTACCATTGAGCGCTGGGGGCTTAGCTTCCGGGTTCGGTATGGGTCCGGGCGTTTCCCCGCCCGCCGTGAGCCGCCAGGACGGTGGTGGGGTTGTGGTGCGCTGGTGGCCGAGCCCCCGTGTGTGGGGGTGGGGTGGGTTGGTTCTGGGCTGCGTAGTGGACGCAGGGGGTTGGTTCGCCGCCGCCGTCGCGCGCTCGCGCCGGGCAGGTGTGCGTGTGTGTGTGGGTGTGTGGTTCGTGTCGGCCTAGTGGTACCGGTCGGCTGGGCCCGTTGCCGGGCTTGCACCTCCGGCCTATCGACCCAGTGGTCCACTGGGGCCTTCCCCAACCCCGAAGTGAGGGTTGTGCGGGGAGACCTGGTCTTGGAGGTGGTTTTCCCGCTTAGATGCCTTTCAGCGGTTACCCGTTCCGGACGTGGCCAACCAGCGGTGCCCTGGCGGGACAACTGGCGCACCAGAGGGTCCGTCCGTCGGTCCTCTCGTACTAGGGGACGGGTCTCCTCAAGTCTCCTGCGCGCGCGCAGAGGATGGGGACCGAACTGTCTCACGACGTTTCTAAACCCAGCTCGCGTACCGCTTTAATGGGCGAACAGCCTCAACCCTTGGGACCTGCTCCAGCCCCAGGATGCGACGAGCCGACATCGAGGTGCCAAACCATGCCGTCGATATGGACTCTTGGGCAGGGATCAGCCCTGTTATCCCGGGTACCTTTTATCCGTTGAGCGACGGCCCGTCCACGGGAGCCGCCGGATCACTAGTTCCTGCTTTCGCACCTGCCCGACCCGTCGGTCTCGCAGTCAAGCCCCTTGTGCACTTGCACTCGACACCTGGTTGCCGACCAGGCTGGGGGAACCCTTGAGCGCCTCCGTTACCCTTTGGGAGGCAACCGCCCCAGTTGAACTACCCGCCAGGCTCTGTCCTGACCCGGATCACGGGCCCAGGTTCAGGCGCACGACACGGCCGGGTGGTATCTCAACGACGACTCCGCCGCCGCTGACGCGGCGACCTCACGATCTCCACCTATCCTGCACGAGCCGAACCGGGCGCCAATACCAAACTGCAGTGAAGGTCCGGGGGTCTTTCCGTCCTTCTGCGCGCAACGAGCATCTTTACTCGTAATGCAATTTCGCCGGGCCGTGGTGGAGACAGCGGGGAAGTCGTTACGCCATTCATTGCAGGTCGGAACTTACCCGACAAGGAATTTCGCTACCTTAGGATGGTTATAGTTACCACCGCCGTTCACTGGGGCTTGGATTCACCGCTTCACCCCGCAAGAAGGCTGACGAGTCTCTTGACCTTCCAGCACCGGGCAGGCGTCGGTCGTATACATCGCCTTGCGGCTTCGCACGGACCTGTGTTTTAGTAAACGAGTCGCTCCCCCTGGCCTCTGCGAGCCCCTCACCCCCAGCGCTCAGGGCCTCAGGGTTCGGGCTTCTCCCGAAGTTGCAGGGGGCGTTTTGCCGAGGTTCCTTCACCACGGTTCGCTCGTGCGCCTGGGCATGCTCTGCCCGACCACCTGTGTCGGTTTGGGGTACGGGCGGACCGGCCCCTCGCGTCGAGGCTTTTTCTCAGCGCCACAGGATCACCCTGCTTCCCCGACCCCACCGGGCCGGGTCACCATCCGCCTCACCCCGCCATCGAAGGCAGCCGCCCGGATTTGCCTGGGCGGCGGGCCCCGCAGCGAGACGGGCCGAGCCATCAGAGCCCGCAGGGGCCACCACTGCGCGTCACCCTGTTAGCAGCTTGCCTACCTGCACGGAGGGTCCCCAGACCCCCGCCGCCCGCGCCCGGCCCGAAGACCGGGACGCGGGGGCGTACACGAGCGGCGCGGGGCGTGGGTCAGCACCCGCGCGTCAGCACGGGTCGGTATCCGGTCCGGTACGGGAATATCAACCCGTCATCCATCGACTACGCCCGTCGGCCTCGCCTTAGGTCCCGACTCACCCAGGGCGGACCAGCCTGGCCCTGGAACCCTTGGTCATACGGCGCTGGGACTCCCACCCCAGTATCGCTACTCATGCCTGCATTCTCACTCCCGCCGTCCACCCCCGGTCACCGGCGGCTTCACCGCGCGGGACGCTCCCCTACCACCCGCCGCCCCACCACAGGGGGCGGCAGGGCCATCGCGGCGGATCCGCGGCTTCGGCGGCGCGCTGAGCCCGCTCAGTGTCGGCGCACGACCACTTGACCAGTGAGCTGTACGCACTCTTTCAGGGATGGCTGCTTCTGGGCCAACCTCCTGGTTGTCACCGCGACCGACATCCTTTCCCATAGCGCGCGCTTGGGGGCCTTAGCCGGCGATCCGGGCTGTTCCCCTCTCGACCGCGAAGCTTATCCCCCGCGGTCTCACTGCCCCGCTCACCGCCCGACGGCATTCGAGTTCGGCTGACGCCAGCTAACCCTGTGGGGCCCATCAGCGGTAGCTCTACCTCCGCCGGGGAGCACGGGACGCTGCACCCAAATGCATTTCGGGAGAACCAGCTATCACGGGGTTTGATTGGCCTTTCACCCCTACCACAGCTCATCCCCCATTTTTCAACTGAGGCGGGTGCGGTCCTCCACACGCTCTTACACGTCTTCAACCTGGCCATGGGTGATCACCCGCTTCGGGTCCGCGCGCGCCACTGGGCGCCCCATTCGGACTCGCTGTCGCTACCGGCTCCCCCACGGGTTAACCTCGCGACGCGGCGGCGACTCGCAGGCTCATTCTTCAATAGGCACGCCATCACCCCGCCCCGGACACGGCGGATGCGCACAGGCTCTGACGGCTCGTGAGCGCCCGGTTTCAGGTACTGTTTCACTCCCGGGTACTTTTCACCATTCCCTCACGGTACTCGTCCGCTATCGGTCATCAGGGAGGTATTCAGGCAGACCGAGTGGTCTCAGCAGATTCACACAGGATTCCACGGGCCCCCGTGCTACTAGGGGGCCGCGCCCGCGCAGCTGCCGGGTTCCGCCTGCAGGGCTGTCACCCGCTGCGGCCCCCATCCAGGGGTTCAGCTGCCCGACCGGTTCATGACTGCGCCCGCCGCGGCGACGACGGAAGAACGCGCCCCGACAACACCGCACACGCAACCCCGCCGGGTGATCGCACGCGCACGGTTTAACCATCGTCACTTCCGCTCGCCACTACTCACGGAATATCCACTCCTGCGGGTACTGAGATGTTTCACTTCCCGCGTCACCCCCGCGCCCTATGACATTCAGACGCGGGTGACGCCCCACAACGAGCGCCGGGTCCCCCATTCGGAAACCCTCGGATCACAGCCCGCAAGCCGGCTCCCGAGGAATATCGCGAGGCCACCACGTCATTCATCGGCCCCTCGATGCCAGGCATCCACCGAACGCTCATAACAACGAACAGCACGACAACAACACAACGCGACACGGCGCGACGCGACGCGCCAGCCACCGGCGCGCGCCGCGACGAACCAAGACAAAGAAAAACGGGAAACAAAGCGGGCGACCAGCAGCACAATTCACGACACCGCGGCCGCCCGCAGATGCTCGCGTCCACTATGCGGTTCACAACCAACCCGCCACACGACCCCCACCCACGGGCGGGCAGGGGCCCAGAGGCCGAGGCGCACCGCCCAGAGGGACCCGACGACATGCCGCCCCCACCCCCGCCCAGAACAGGCGGGCGCCCGACGGGCCCCGCGACGACGGAAGCAGGAGAGCAGAAGGGGAGCCGGGCCCCGCCCACGGCGAGAACCCGCGCCCCCAGCGCCCGCGGCTAAAGAACCCTTAGAAAGGAGGTGATCCAGCCGCACCTTCCGGTACAGCTGCCTTGTTACGACTTCGTCCCAATCACCGGCCCCGCCTTCGACCGCTCCCATGAGGCCACGGGCTTCGGGCGTCGCCGACTTTCATGACGTGACGGGCGGTGTGTACAAGGCCGAGAACGTATTCACCGCAGCAATGCTGATCTGCGATTACTAGCGAGCTCCGACTTCACGGTGTCGAGTTGCAGACACCGATCCGAACTGAGACCGGCATCAAGGGATTCGCCCCGCCTCGCGGCATCGCAACCCTCTGTACCGGCCATTGTAGCATGCGTGAAGCTCCAGGACGTCCAGGGGCATGATGATTTGACGTCGTCCCCACCCTCCTCGAGTTGACCCCGGCAGTCTCCGGAGTCCCCGCCACCACGCGCTGGCAACACGGGACAGGGGTTGCGCTCGTTGCGGGACTTAACCCAACATCTCACGACACGAGCTGACAACCATGCACCACCTGCGGGGCGCCCGAGAGGAGCGCCGTCTCCGGCGCCGCCGCCCCATGTCAAGCCCTGGTAAGGTTCTTCGCGTTGCATCGAATTAATCCGCATGCTCCGCCGCTTGTGCGGGCCCCCGTCAATTCGCTTTGAGTTTTTAGCCTTGCGGCCGTACTCCCCAGGCGGGGCGCGCAATACGTTAGCTGCGGCGCGGACCCGACGGGCGCCCCACACCTAGTGCCCAACGTTTTACGGCGTGGACTACCAGGGTATCTAATCCTGTTCGCTCACGCTTTCGCTCCTCAGCGTCAGTAACGGCCCAGAGCCCGCTTCGCCACCGGTGTTCCTCCTGATATCTGCGCATTCCACCGCTACAGGGTTCCAGCCTCCCTACCGCCTCCAGCCGGCCCGTACCACCGCAAGCCCCGGTTGAGCCGGAGAAATTTACGGCGGACGCGACCGGCCGCCTCAAAGCCTTCACGCCCAATATCGGACAACGCTCGCGCCCTGCGTATTACCGCGGCTGCTGGCACGTAGTTAGCCGGCGCTTCACGCCAGCTACCGTCAACCCGCCGCAACGGACGGGCCTTCACCACCGGAGAAAAGAGGTTCACAACCCGAAAGGCCTCCATCCCTCCGCGACGTCGCTGCATCAGGCTTCCGCCATTGTGCAATACCCCACTGCGCTCCCGCAGAGTCTGGGCCGTGTCTCGGTCCCAGTGTGGCCGCCCACCCTCTCAGGCGGCTACCCGTCACCGCCTTGGTGGGCCATCACCCCACCAACAAGCTGATAGGCCGCGAGCCCATCCCCACCGAAACACCAGAAGAGTGAAACTATCCCGACCAGGCCCATGCGGACCAGCCGGCACACCCCGTAGTAGCCGCCCTTTCAAGCGGTTATCCGGGAGCGAGGGCAGGTTACTCACGTGATACTCACCCGTTCGCCCTCAACCCACCCCAAAAAGAAGGGCGGGCCCGTTCGACTTGCGTATGTGTTAAAGCACGCCGCCAGCGTTCGTCCTGAGCCAGGATCAAACTCTCTCAAACAAAAGCCAACCCAAACCAAACCAGCCCCACGAAGCAAGCGAAACAAGCCGGGCCCAGTGCAGCAGAAGCCGGAGAACCCAGGCAACCGACACCCCACAACCCCCAACCCCCGCAAGACCACGAAGACCAACACCGGAAACCAGAAGAAACACGCAAGGCACCGGACGGACACACGAAAACCCCCACCACACAGCAAACCGCGAAGAAGAACCGGGCGCGACCCGGCACCACGGGAACCGGGCAACACGCACCCCCGACCACCGGACCCGACCACAGCCAGAACACGCCAGGGGAACAACCGACGCGCCGACCTCCTCAGACCCCGCCCAGCAAAAGGAAGCAGCCGCCCGGGCGCACCCAAACGCCAACCCCCAGAACGCAACCCCCAACAAGCAGGAGCAGAACAGACGAAACACAGAACGAAGCCAGAAAACACGACGGACAACCAGAACAACCCCCAAAGAAGCCCAACCCCCGCAAAACCACGAACACAAAACATGACACACTATCGAGATCTCAAACAACACCCAGCCGGTGTTCGGAAGGCCTCGACCCCTCTTTCGTCTCGGCGAGCGACATCCGCCATCATATGGGAGCGATTCACCGCAGTCAACCTCGGATCTTAGATCCCAGTCACATTGGTGGCCTCCTCGAGGCGTGAACCGCCCAGCACTCAGCCCGGTCGGAACCGAGCGCGCTCGACGCAGCGGAGGTTAGTCTGAGACCGGTCTCGCCCCGGTGAGTCAAGCCGGAAGCCGCATGATCCAGGACACGAAAAGCGCTGCTCCGACGCCGGGGCGATCCGCGCGGTCCGGGCCTCCCGGGACGTATCGAGCGCGCGGCAGGTAACCCGTTCCCAGGGGCAGTCCGGTCCCCGAGGGGCGCGGCAGCGAGTCCGCGTCGCCCCGCCGCACCCGCGGAAAGTCGATCAGGGACTCGGCGAAGCGCCGCACCGCCGAGGCCACGGACTCGGCCACGCGGGTGTCGAAGGCGGGGATGATGAAGACCGGGCTGAGCTCGTCGTCGGAGATGACCCCGGCGATGCCGGTGGCGGCGGCGCGCAGCAGCTCGGTGGAGATGTTCGTGATGCCGGTGTCGAGCAGGCCGCGGAACAGGCCCGGGAAGGCCAGCACGTTGTTGATCTGGTTGGGGAAGTCCGAGCGCCCCGTCGCCACGACCGCGGCGTGGTCCGCGGCGCCGATCGGGTCGACCTCCGGCGTCGGGTTGGCCATGGCGAAGACGATGGCGCCGTCGTTCATGACCTTGAGGTCCTCGGGCTTGAGGAGGTTCCCCGAGGACACGCCGATGAGCACGTCCGCGCCGACCAGTCCCTCCTTGAGGTCCCCGGTGACGTGCCGGGGGTTGGTGTTCTCCGCCAGCCACTTGCGGTGCTCGTTCATGCCCTCGGTGTGGGCGCCGTCGAGCGCCCCGGTGCGCCCGTAGCCGACGATGTCGGTGGCCCCGTGGGCCATGAGCAGCATGGCGATCGCGCTGCCCGCGGCGCCCACGCCGGACAGGACGATGCGCACGTCCTCGATCCTCTTGCCCACGATCTTGAGGGCGTTGATGAGGGCGGCCAGGGTGACGATCGCCGTGCCGTGCTGGTCGTCGTGGAAGACCGGGATGTCGAGCTCCTCGCGCAGGCGCGCCTCGATGTCGAAGCACTTGGGCGCCGCGATGTCCTCCAGGTTGATGCCGCCGTAGGCCGGGGCGATCGCCTTGACGATGGCGATGATCTCCTCGGGGTCCTTGGTGTCCAGGGCCACCGGCCAGGCGTCGACGTTGCCGAACTGCTTGAACAGGACGGCCTTGCCCTCCATGACCGGCATGGCGGCCGACGGGCCGATGTCGCCCAGGCCCAGCACGGCCGTGCCGTCGGTGACGACGGCGACCGTGTTCTTCTTGATGGTCAGCTGGCGGGCGCGCTCAGGGGTGGTCGTAGATGGCCTTGCACACGCAGGCCACGCCGGGGTGTAGACCCGGGCCAGGTCGCGGCGGTTGTGGATCGGGTACTGAGGTGATCGCGATCTTGCCGCCCGTGGGCCAGGAAGGTCGAGTCGCCGACGTTGTTGACCGTGACGCCGTCGATCGCCCCGATCGCCCTGACCAGCTCGGCGCGGTGGGCGGAGTCGCGGGTGTCGGCCGTCAGGTCGACGATGAGCCGATTCCCGTCGGCGTCGGCGACGTCCACCGTTGACGATGGCGCCGGTGGCACGCCGTCGTGTCGACGAGGTGGCCACCGCCTTCTGGGAGGCGGGGACCTCCAGGCGCAGGGCGACGGTGTAGCTGGGGCTTGGCTGAACCATGAATGTTCCTCCATCGGGCGTCCGGCGCGCGGTCCGCGCCGGACGCGAGTTCTCGTAGATCGCTTCGAGCCTAGTGGAGGCCCGGGCCGTCCCCGATATCGAATTTGCGAATTCGCCGAGGCGAGACACCGCCCGGCCCGGGCGCGAGGCACGCGCCGGCTGGCAGCCCACCGACGGCGCGGCACCGCCGCCCTACCGGGCGACGCGCTCCATGACGATCTCGCGCACGCGCCTGGCGTCGGCCCGGCCGCGAGTCGCCCTCATGACCGCGCCGACGATGGCGCCGGCGGCCTTGACCTTGCCGCCGCGGATCTTCTCGGCGACGTCGGGCTGGGCAGCCAGGGCCTCGTCGACGGCGGCCAGCAGCGCCGTCTCGTCCGAGACGACCTCGAGCCCGCGGGCCTCGACCACCGCCCGCGGGTCGCCCTCCCCGGCCAGGACGCCCTCGAGCACCTGGCGGGCCAGCTTGTCGGTCAGGCGCCCGGGTCGACCAGGCCCTGCAGCTGGGCGACCTGCGCCGGGGACACCGCCAGCTCTCCAGGGCAATCCCGCGGTCCTTGGCGGCCCGGGCCAGCTCGCCCATCCACCACTTGCGGGCGGCCTGACCGCTCGCGCCGGCCGCCGCGGTGGCCTCGATGAGATCAGGGCCCCGGCGTTGACCACGTCGCGCATCTCGTCGTCGGCCAGGCCCCACTCGGCTTTGAGACGGCGGCGCCGGGCCGCCGGGAGCTCGGGCAGGGCCGCGCGGATCTGCTCGACCCACTCGCGGGCGGGCGCCACCGGCACCAGGTCCGGCTCGGGGAAGTAGCGGTAGTCGTCGGCGTCGGACTCGACGCGCCCGGCGCGGTGGTGCCGTCCGCCTGGCCGTGGCGGGTCTCCTGGAGCACCTCGCCGCCCGCCGCCGGGAATCGCGGCCTGGCGGCGGATCTCGTGAGCGGACGACGGCGTCGATCCCGCGGAAGGTGTTGACGTTCTTGGTCTCCGTGCGGGTGCCCAGCGGCGCGTCGGGCGCCCTGGCGCGGGGAGACGTTGACGTCGGCGCGCACATTGCCGCGCTCCATGCGGGCCTCGGAGACGCCCAGCGCCCGGAAGACGTCGCGCAGGGTGCGCACGTAGGCCGCGGCGACCTCGAGGGCCCGCTCCCCGCGCCCTCGATGGGGCGCGGACGATCTCCACCAGGGGCACGCCCGCGCGGTTGTGAGTCCACAGCGAGTGGTCAGCGCCCTCGATGCGGCCGTCGGCGCCGCCGACGTCGTTCTTCGGCGTCCTCCTCCATGTGCGCGCGCTCGATGGGCACGGTGAAGAAGGAGCCGTCCTCCAGCTCGACCTCGACGGCGCCGTCGAAGGCGATGGGCTCGTCGGACTGGGAGGTCTGGAAGTCCTTGGCCAGGTCCGGGTAGAAGTAGTTCTTGCGCGCGAAGCGCTGGGACCGCGCGATCTCGCACCCCGGGGCCAGGCCGATGCGGATGGCGTACTCCACGCCCTGGCATTGACCACCGGCGGTGACCCGGGCAGGCCCACGCTCGTGGGGTCACCCGCGAGTTCAGCTCGCCCCGAAGGCGTTGGGGGCGGCGTCGAACATCTTGGTCGCAGTGCTCAGCTCGACGCGTGCACCTCAGGCCGACGACCGGGTCGTAGCGGCGCACGGCCTCGTCGTAGTCCATCAGCTCGTCAGCCATCTCAGGCCTCCTTCTCATTGCGCCGGGCCCCGTCGCGCACGACGGCGGTCGCCGACTCCTCCAGGGCGGGGGCCCGATCGAGCAGGCGCCCGCCCCAGCTCTCCTCCAGCGCGGCCTCGAGCACCGCGCCGGCGCGGTAGAGGCGGTCGTCGGCCCGCTGGGGGGCCAGGACCTGGAAGCCGACCGGCAGGCCGTCGTCGCTCAGTCCCGAGGGCAGGCTCAGCCGGGATGCCGGCCAGGTTCGCCGGAATGGTGGTCGTCCAGCTGTACATGGCCAGCGGGTCGTCCTTCTCCCGAAGCGGTAGGCCGTGACCGGGGCGGTGGGCGAGACGAGGACGTCGGCGCCCTCCCAGGCGGCGGCGAAGTCGCGCTGGATGAGGGTGCGCACCTTCTGGGCCGAGCCGTAGTAGGCGTCGTAGTAGCCGGCGCTCAGCACGTGCGTGCCCAGGATGATGCGGCGCTTGACCTCGTCGCCGAAGCCGGCCCCGCGGGTGGCCGCCATGACGGTCTCGGCGGTGACGGGCCCGGTCTCGGGCTCGACCCGCAGGCCGTAGCGCATGCCGTCGTAGCGGGCCAGGTTGGAGGAGGCCTCCCGCGGGCATGATGAGGTAGTAGGGCGTCAGGGCGTACTCCAGGTGGGGCAGGGAGACGGTCTCGACGACCGCGCCCGCCGCCTCGAGCAGCCCCAGGGCCGCGTGGAAGGAGTCCATGACGCCCTCGTGGTAGCCCTCGCCGCCGTCGAGCTCGGCGATGACGCCGACCCGCAGGCCGCTCAGGGTCCCGCCCCGCCGGGCGTGCACGCACGGCGGCCATGCCGCGCAGCGCGTCGGCCAGGGAGGTCGAGTCCAGCGGGTCGTGGGAGGCGATGACGTCGTGGAGCAGGGCCGCGTCCAGCACCGTGCGGGCCATGGGGCCAGGGGTGTCCAGGGAGGAGGCCATGGCGATGACGCCGAAGCGCGAGACCGTGCCGTAGGGTGGGCTTGACGCCCACCGTGCCGGTGACGGCGGCGGGCTGGCTGGATCGAGCCGCCCGTGTCCGTGCCCACGGCCACCGGCGCCTCGAAGAGCCGACGGCGGCCGCCGAGCTGAGCCGCCGGGGATGCGGCCCGTGTCCCAGGGGTTGGCGGTGCGCCTGAAGGCCGAGTGCTCGGTGGACCGCCCGTGGCGAACTCGTCGAGGTTGGTCTTGCCCAGGATCGGCAGGCGGGCGCGCGCAGGTTGGTCACCAGGGTCGCGTCGTCGCACCCAGCCAGCCAGGATCTTCGAGGCGGCGGTGGTGACCTGGCCGCGGGTGACGATGAGGTCCTTGACGGCCACCGGCACGCCGGTCAGCTCGCTGGTCGCCCGCCCGGCGGCGCAGGGCGGCGTCGGCGGCGTCGGCGTCGGCCAGAGGCCCTGGCGGCGTCGACGTCGAGGCAACGCCAGGACGCCGTCGACCGCCGCAATGCGATCCAGGTGCGCCCGGGTCAGCCTCGCGGGAGGAGACCTCGCCGGCGGCCAGGGCGAGCCGCCTGCTCGGCGGCAGTGGCCCGGATGAGGGGGGCGGTCATGAGGGCGGAGTCCTCTCCGAGGATCCGGGGCACGAGGAACATGGAGTCCCGGCTGGCCGTCGCGCGGCCAGGGAGCTCATCGACGTCGAGCGTCGGCCCGGGCACGTCCTCGCGCAGCACATTGGTCAGGGGACCGGGTGCGGTGGCGGGCAGATCGGGGTGACCACGCTCGTGACCCGGGCGAAGGAGGAGGCGACGGCGTCGAGCTCACCGGCCAGGCGCGCGTCACCTCCTCCGGGCGTCAGGGGCCACGCGGGCGAGGAGCCGCGACACGGGCGACCTCGGCGGAGGAGATGGCAGACATGGATCCGAGTCTCAACCGCGCCGCGCGACCGGTCCAGCCGCCGCCGAACCGGCGGTCCGCGGCGCCGCGCGCGGGCGCATGGACGATCTCACAGCCCATCGCCTCGTCAGTTCATTGACTTTCGACCGATACCCGACTGTGATGGGCCATGGATGCTCCGCGCTTGCCGCGAGTCCTCAGTTGGCGTCCCGGTCAGCCCGGTCGGGACCTGCAGACAGGGACAGCAATGCACGACGAAGAACGACCCGCCCTCGACGCAGGCGCCCGAGGAAGATCTCGATCTCGAAGGCGCGAGACCACCGTCCTGAGCACGCCCTACGGCGAGGCCACCGAGGTGCGTCGGCCCTCCGGTCCTCAACGCCCCCACGCCCGACGACGCCGCGGGACGTCTCGGCGCCCGCCGCCGCCTCGGCCGACGACATCGTGGCGGACGTCGTCGCCCTGACGCCCGACTACGCCGTCTCGGCCGACGACGCGCCCGGCTCCGCCGCCCGGCGCCCGACGCCGCGGCGCCCGTCTCGCCTGACTCGCCGCCTCGGCGACGACGCGCCCGGACCCGCCGCCGTCGACGCCGCCCCGGCGCCATCGTCGTCGACGCCGTTCGCCGACGACGCGCCCGACGCCGCCGCCCCGGCGCCCGACGCCGCGGCGATCGTCGCCCGACTTCGCCGTCTCGGCCGACGACGCGCCCGATTCCGCCGCCGTCGACGCGCGCGCCATCGTCGACGCCGTCTCGGCCGACGACGCCCGCTCCGCCGCCCGGCGCCGACGCCGGCGGGCCCCGTCTCCATACCCGACGCCGCGGCGGCGACCCGCCGCCCGGCGACCCGGCGCCGACTTCGCCGCCCCCGACCGACATGGATGACGAGGGTCCCCCGGCGCCGGCCATGACTTTCTTCGCCGCCGACGCCCTGGCCGCCGGTTCGGCGCTGACCCCGCCGAGCCGGGTCCCGACCGGGGCCGGGCCGCTGCCCGCCCTGGCGCCCTCGGCCGACTCCGGCGGCTGCCCCCGTCGGTCGCCCCGCCTCCGCCTCCCGCTGTCGCGTCGCCGCGCCGCCGCAGCCCGCCGCCCCGTCGTGCGAGGCGCGCCCGCGGCTGCGGAGGGCTGGAAGGGGCTGGAAGGGACCGGAGGGCGAGGCCGAGAGCCCGCGCGAGCGCGGCCCCCGCCGGCGCGCGCGCCGCCGCTGGCCGATCTGGGTCGCGGCCGCGCGCTGCTGTTCGTCTGCGCACTGGCCGGCGGCGGCTGCGCCTCGCCTCCCACTACGCCACCCTCGCCGTCCGGGCACCACCGTCGCCGGGGTCGACGTGGCGGCATGAGCCGGGAGCAGATCGTCTCCCTCGTCCAGAAGCGCGCCGCGGCCGCCACGGTCACCATCAACGGCGACGTCAGCGCCACGGCCACCCTGGCCGACCTGGGCACCACCGTCGACGCCGAGGCCACGGCGGACGCCGCCATGGCCGCCTCCGGCCGACGTCGTCGACGCTTCAGGGCCCTCGTGACGTCGCACGATCGTCTCCGTCGTCATCACCAGCGACCAGGCCACCGCCGAGACTCCACACCATGGGCCTCATCCCCGACGACCAGGGCGAAGGCGACCGACGCCGCCGTCGTCCTGGACGACGACGGCACCTCCTTCACCACCACTCCCGGCTCCGAGGGCGTCAGCCTCGACACCGCCGCGGCCGCCGCCGCGGCCACGCAGCCGCCACCTCCTCCAGCCCCAGAGCATCACGCTGAACTACGTCACGCAGGCCCCCACGGTCTCCGACGCCCAGGCCCAGACCGTGGCCGACCAGGCCAACCACTGGGTCGAGCAGGACGTGACGATCCAGACGCCCGACGGCAAGAACTCCCTTCACCGCCGACGACGCCACCAAGGCCTCCTGGATCACGGTGACCAGCACTCAGGGCAGCCGTCCCCACGCTCTCCGTGGACTCCGCCAGGTCTCCGCCTGGGTCCAGGCCCAGAGCGAGGAGGTCATCCGAGGAGCCCGTCAACGGCGAGCGCAACGTCAACTCCAGCGGCGCCGTCGTGGGCATCAAGGGTCGAGGCCGTCAACGGCACGAAGGTCACCAATGTGGACGCCCTGACCACCGCGATCGCGGGCGCTAGGGCTCGGGCACCCCTACTCGGGGAGCCTTCGAGACCGAGGTCATCGAGGCCACCTGGAAGGACAAGACCATCGCCGACGGGGCGGAGAACCTCATCTACCAGGCGGCCCCCGGGGAGAAGTGGATCGACATCAACCTGTCCAACAAGACCGTCACCGCCTACGAGGGCGCCACGGTCGTCCACGGCCCGGTCAGCATCGTCGACGGCGCCCCGGCGACGCCGACCGTCACGGGCACCTACACATCTACCTCAGGCACCGCGTGCAGACGATGCAGGGGAGAACGCCGACGGCTCGACCTACGTGACCGAGGACGTGCCCTGGGTGTCCTACTTCTACTCGGGCTACGCCTTCCACGGGGCGCCGTGGCGCTCCAGCTTCGGCTACTCCGGCTCGCACGGATGCATCAATATGCCCGTCTCCGAGGCGGAGTGGATCTAGCACACTGGGCCGGAGGAGCGCGCACCAGCCGGTCTGTCAGTCGTCGCTGTCGGGTCGACGACGGCCGCGGCGATCAACGCGTGCGCCGCCCGGGCGCCGTCTCAGCGCAGGACGGCGCCGGCGGCCAGCGCCCGCAGCGCCGGAAGACCTCTCCCCGCTGGCCGCGACCCGTCGTGCTCGAACTCGCTGGTCACCCACGCGCAGCTCCGGGATCAGGGCCGCGGTCTCCAGGGACGTCGCCATGGGCACGTACACGTCCCGGACGTAGACGGCGGCCGCCCCCGGCACGCCGCCGTCGCGACAGCGCGGCCGGGTCGTACAGGCCCGGCCACTCGCCACTGGGCGCGACCAGTTCCGCCACCTCCCCGCCAGGGCCGCAGCGTCGCGTCCTCCTCGAAGAACTCGGTGCGCACGTGCTCGCCGGTCAGCAGCGTGGGTCCGCCTCGAAGCAGGCGGGCCGGGACCCGCTGCGCCGCCCAGCGGGTCCGGGCGCCGTCGGCCCAGCAGGACTCGTGGAGGACGGCGTGCAGCGGATTGCGCCCGCCGAAGGGCGCATCGCGCCCAGGTCGCAGCGGAAGGCCCAGGAGCGCGGGTCGCGCCCAGGAGGTGGTGGAGGGCGTGCATGCCGCCCGCTCGCCCCAGGCCGGAGCCCAGCGACCGCAGCTCTCCGGCCCGACGACGTCGCCCGCGGCGGTGGTGAGCGCCCGGCCGACGCCAGCTCGACCAGGGCCGCGAAGCGCGCGCGGTCGCCGAGGTAGCGGCGTAGAACTCCTCGCTGCGCGCCCGCATGGCCTCGAAGGTCAGGGCGTAGACCTCGTCGATCGAGTGGCCGACGGCGGGCAGGCCGCCGGTGAGCAGGACGCGCTCCAGGCTCCGGGGTGCGCCGACGGGTAGCGCGGTGGCGCAGAAGCCGCCGAAGGACTGCCCCAGCACGCTCCAGCGCTCGATCCCCAGCCCCGGCGCAGGTCCTCGCAGTCCTCGACGATCTCGTCGGCCCGCATGTGGCTGAGCAGCCGGGCCGTGCCGGCGGCGTCTCCCCGGCGTCCGGACGGTCGACGGGCGTGGAGGCGCCGGTGCCGCGCTGGTCGACGAGGATGAGCCGGTACTGCTCCAGGATCGCGCCGATCAGCCCAGTCCCGCGTCGGCCGAGGGCCGGGGGCCCTCGCAGCCGGGCCCGCCCTGGAGGAAGAGCAGCGGCGGCCTGGCGGTCGGGTCGACGGGCGCTGCGCCGCCCTCGGCCAGGGGCGATCTCACGGGCGTAGACGTTCAGGGTCTGAGCCGTCGGGCCGGGCGGTCGCCGTCGCCGGAGCGGTCGAGGGGGACGGTCAGGTGGTGGTCGCGGGTGAGGAGACCGGCGGTGGCGGGCGACCAGGGGCCCGAGGACAGGCGGATGGAGGGCGTGCTCACGGCCCAACCGTAATCGCCGCGGCCGGGTCCGTCCGCGCGAGCGCGCGCGGGACCCGAACCGGATCCGGCCGGTCTCAGCGCTGGCAGGCGGCGCACCAGAACAGGCGGCGCCCCGCCGCCGTCCTCTCGCGCACGGGGGAGCCGCAGCGCAGGCGGGGCGGCCGGTGCGGTGGTAGACGTACCAGCGCGGCCTCCTCGTCCCCTCGGGCAGCGGGTCGGGGCACGTCGGCGGCCTCGACGGTGGTGATGAAGCCCGTGGCCACGCCGTACTCCATGAGCGGGACCAGGTCGCGCCACAGGGAGCGCACCCGGTCCGCGGACAGGCGGCTGCCCGCCCGGAAGGGGCTCACCCCGCAGCGCAGGAGCGTCTCGGCGCGGAAGATATTGCCCACCCCGGAGATGACCGACTGGTCCATGAGCAGCTCGCCGATCGGCCGGGCGCCGCCTGCGCACCCCGGCGACGAAGACCTCGATGTCGCCGTCGGCCCGCAGCGGGTCCGGGCCGAGTCGGCGGCGCACGGCGGCCAGGCCCTCGGCGTCGAGCAGCTCGCAGGCGGCCGGTCCGGTCAGGTCGGCGACGCCGTGCTCGCCCGCCAGGCGCAGGCGCACCGCCCCGCGCGGCTCGGGCGCCTCCCACAGCCCCGGTGCGGGCGCCGCCGCGTCGTCGCCTCCGGACAGGCCCGACAGCGCGGAGCCGCCGCCGTGGCGCAGCGCGTGCTCGCCGCGCTCGCCCACCCGGCCAGGGCGCCCGATGGCGTGCGGGGCGGTGAACTCGGCGTCGCCGTCGAAGGTCCACGCGCCGTACAGGCCCAGGTGGACGCGCAGCCACGACGGCCCGTCGTCGAGCGGCAGGGTCGCCGCGGGGGCGAAAGGGCAGGAACAGGTGCTTGCCGTGCGCCCGGGCGCCCAGCAGCACCAGGCCGTTCAGGCGCGCGGCCCCGGCCGCGAAGCGGCCTGCGGCGAGGAGACGGCCAGGCGCCGGCCGGCGTAGAGCTCGCTCAGGGCGGCGGCGAGTCGGTGGATCGTGTGGCCTCGGGCATGGGCGGAACCGTAGCCGACGGCGCGCGCGCCCCGCCAGGCTCAGGCGCGGGGACGGGGCGCGCTCGTGAGCGCTGATCTGGTCGAGGCGCCGCTGGTGGCGGGCCTCGCCGGGAAGGGGCTCGGCCAGGAAGGCGTCGAGGATCTCCACCGCCTCCCTCGGCCGAGTGCTGGCACCCCGAAACCGGCGACATTGGCGTCATTGGGCCCGCGCCAGGCGCGCCGTCTCCACGGACCACACCAGGACCGCCCGCACGCCTGGGACCTTGTTGGCGGCGATCTGCTCGCCGTTGCCGCTGCCGCCCAGAACCACGCCGAGACTGCCGGGGTCGGCGGCCACGCCCTCGCCGCAGGCGAAGCAGAAGGCGGGGTAGTCGTCGGCGGGGTCGTACTCGAAGGCGCCGTGGTCGACGACCTCGTGCCCCGGGAGCGCCAGTGCTCGACGAGGCGGGTCTTGAGCTCGAATCCTGCGTGATCGGTGCCGATGTGAATGCGCATGCGCCGATTGTGCCTCACGCGAACATATGTGCATCGCATCGACGGCGCCTGGGCGCGCGCGCGCGCGCCGCCAGGTTGGACGTCATGACTTCAGCCCTCCCCGCGCCCGCCGTCCTCGCCGGAGTCCTGGAGACCGCCGCCGTCGACGAGTCGGTCCGCGCCCAGGACGACCTGTTCCGCCACGTCAACGGCGCCTGGCTGGCCTGCGCCGAGATCCCCTGCCGACCGGCCCTCCACCGGCTCCTTCACGTGCTGCGCGACGCCGCGGAGAGCCTGCCGCGCATTCTCGACGAGCTCTCCGCTCGAGATCCGGCCGACGCCGGGCCCCCGACGACGCCGCGGGGCAAGATCGCCGCGCTCTACGCCGCCTTCATGGACGCCGGGCGCATCGAGGCCCTGGGCGCCGCCCCGCTGGAGGCGGAGCTGGCCCCGCTGCTGGGCGCGACGGACAAGGGAGGGCGCTGCGCGCGCGATCGGGGCCGGGATCGCCACGGGATTCTCCGGCGTCATCCGGGTCGACGTCGAGAACGATCTCAACGACCCCGATCACTACACCACCTGGGTGGGGCAGGCCGGACTGGGCCTGCCCGACGAGTCCTACTACCGCCAGGAGGCGCAGGCCGACCTGCGCCGGGACTACGTCGCGCACATCGCCCGCATGGCGGAGTCGGCCGGGCTGCCGGCCCGCCTGGGGGCGACGGCGCAGGACCTGGCCGAACGGGTCATGGCGCTCGAGACCGCCCTGGCCGCCGGCCACTGGGACCGGGTGACCTGCCGCGACGTCGAGAAGATGAACAACCCGCGCACCTGGGACGAGATCGTCTCCTCCGCCCCGGACCTGCCCTGGGGGCCTGGCGGGAGGGCGTGGCCGCAGCGCGTCGGCGGCCGGGAGCGAAGATGGGCCTTCCTGTCGCGCGCGATCGTGAAGCAGCCCGACCACCTGGCGCACGCCGCCGGGCGTCTGGCGCTCCACCCCCTGGAGGACCTGCGGGCCTGGGCGGCCTGGGCACGCGGTCCACGGCCGCGCCCCGCTGCTGTCGAGCGACTCTCGTGGAGGAGAGCTTCGCCTTCTACTCCCGGCGGCTCCAGGGCGTCGCCGAACTGCAGGGCCCGCTGGAAGCGGGGCGTGGGGCTCGTCGAGGGTGCCTGGGCGAGGCCCTGGGCGAGGTCTACATGGCCCGGCACTTCCCGCCCGAGCACAAGGCCGCCATGGAGCGCCTCGTGGCCGACCTCATCGAGGCCTACTCGGGCCTCCATCTCCCTCCCTGGAGTGGATGGGCGGGGCCACCCGCGAGCGCGCCCTGGACAAGCTGTCGCGCTTCACCCCCAAGATCGGCTACCCCGACACCTGGCGGGACTACCCGGCGTCGTCGTCACCCGGGCGACCTCATGGCCTCGGTGCGCAGCGTCGAGGCCTTCGACCCTGGCCCGGGACCTGACCAGGCTGGCCGGCCCGGGTGGACCGCGCCGAGTGGCACATGACCCCGCAGACGGTCAACGCCTCACTACAACCCGACGATGAACGAGGTCGTCTTCCCCTGCGGCCATCCTCCAGCCGCCCTTCTTCGACCCGGGGGCCGACGACGCCGTCAACTACGGGGCCATCGGCGCGGTCATCGGCCACGAGATCGGCCACGGCTTCGACGACCAGGGCTCGGCCTTCGACGGGACCGGCAGGGTCGAGGACTGGTGGACCGAGGCGGACCGCGAGGCCTTCAGGGCGCGCACGCAGGGCGCTCATCGCCCAGTACGACGCCTACCGGCCGGCCTCGCTCGTGCCGCCGCCCGGCGGGAGGGCACCCGGTGGAGGAGGTGCCCCACGTCAACGGGGCGCTGACCATCGGGGAGAACATCGGCGACCTGGGGGCCTGGGCATTGCGCTCAAGGCCTACGGCCTGGCCCTGGGGCGCGGGGGCATCGGCTCCTTCGACGACGCCCCCGGTGATCGACGGGCTGAGCGCCCTGGAGCGCTTTTTCTACTCCTGGGCGCGGATCTGGCGGGGCAAGGACCGCGAGGACCGCGCGCGCCTGCTGCTGACCATCGATCCGCACTCGCCGGCGGAGTTCCGCTGCAACGGGATCGTGCGCAATGTCGACGCCTTCTACGAGGCCTTCGGGGGGGGCGAGGGCGAGCGCTGTGGCTGGCGCCCCGAGGAGCGGGTCACCATCTGGTGAGGCGGGCGGGGCCCGCCGGCGGGCGGGGGGTCCGTGCCGGCGCCGCAGGTACTGGCCGACCGCCCGGCGCAGATTGTCCGGGCGCGGCGCAGCGCCCGCGCCAGGGGCTCGTCGGGCGGGCCGATGCCGATGATCTCGGTCGCCCCGCAGCGCAGGAGGCGCTCGGCCCCGAGGGCCGACGCGCCCGGCCAGGACGACGCAGTCCACTCCCGGCCGAGGCGGCGATGCGGGCGACTCCGGCGGGCGTCTTGCCCGCCGGGGTCTGGCGTCGACGGTCCCCTCGCCGGTGAGCACGAGGTCGGCGCCGCGCACCGCCTCGGGCAGGGCGATCTGCCGGGCGACGAGCTCGGCGCCCGGTTCGAGCTCGGCGCCCAGGAAGGCCCCGCAGCGCGAAGCCGAGTGCCTCCGGCGGCTCCCGAACCGGGCGCGTCCGCCTGGTCCTGGTGGCCGCTGACCCGCGCGACGCGCTCCAGGGCGCGCTCGAGCCGCGGGACGAGGTCGGCGGTCGCCCTTCTGGGGGCCGAAGACGGCGGTGGCGCCATTCGGCCCGGTCAGGGGTTGGTGACGTCGCAGGCGACCCTGATGGTCGCGCCGCCCAGGAGCGGGCCAGGGCCGAGGCGTCGATGGCCGCAGGCCGGTCGAGCTGGTCGGGGCGGGGGCGAGGGGCGGCCGTCGGCGTCGAGCAGCCCGGCCCCAGGGCGTGGAGCATGCCGACTCGGCGTCATTGGTGGCCGAGCCGCCGATGCCCAGGAGGATCGTGCGGGCGCCGCGGCGCAGGGCGTCCTCGCGAGCAGAGCCCAGGCCCGCGGTGCTGGATCTGAGGACGTCGCGGTCGGCGGGGGCGATGAGCTCCAGGCCGGCGCAGCTGGCGACGTCCATGACGGCGCGCCCGCCGCTCAGGCCGTAGACCGCCCGGATGGGCCGGCCGAGCGCGTCAACCGTGTCGGCGTCGACGAGGTCGGCGCCCCAGGCGGCGGCGACGGCGTCGACGAAGCCCTCCCCGCCGTCGGACATGGGGGCGAGGACCGTCCGGGCGCGGGGATCGGCGTCTTCACGCCCTCGGCCATGGCCCGGCGGCCTCGCGCGCCGTCATGCTCTCCTTGAAGGAGTCGGGGCCAGACGATCCTCGCGACCGTTCCTCCTCATCTGCGCGGCCTGGGCGACGGGGCGTGCGAGCGGCGGGGCGCGGGGAGGTCTTCCCATGAGACCCCGCGCCGACTGCGGCATGTGTTATCGTGTGGAACGCCCCGGTCTTCGAGACACAATCGTGACATATGCCGTCAGGGCCTTGTGAGCGCGCTGCGCCGGGTGCGAGACTTCCTTGCGGAAGGATGAAGGATGTCATCCCCGGCATCTTCCGACAACTCCCATCTCTCTGGAGGATCACATGCGTCTTGGACGCTCCATCGCCGCACTCGGCGGCGCCCTCGCCCTCGTGGCGGCGGGCGCCGCCCTCGCCAGCCCCGTCGCCGCCGACGAGTCGGCTCTCCACCTGGATAAGGGCGACGTCATCCGCACCGCCCCCGACAAGCGCGGTGACCGTCACCGGCACCGGCTGCGCCCCGTCAACGGCAAGCCCTCCACCGTCACCTGGGACGTCTTCGCTCCCGAGAGGCGGCTCAGATCAGTGCGGAGGCGCCGTTACCGCCAGGAGGACGGGACCTGGTCGGTCGACCTCGACATCCCCGGCATTGTGAAGGACAGCGCCTGAGGCGACCTCCGCGGGCGTCGTGAACTCGGCTGCGTGAACTACAACGGCGAGACGACCAGCGGCGAGCAGGCCGACCTGGAGATCGACTCCACCGACGTGGACGGCAAGGCCGCGATCGTCTCCTCGGACGACGACGGCGACGGCAACTACGACCACCAGCGCTTCGACATCGACCTCACCGGCTTCACCCCCGGCGAGGAGGTGATCGGCTACCTGGTCAACGCCGACACCGAGGACCACGTCCGCAACCCTCTTCACGGTCACCGCCGACGGCACCGGCCGCGTGACCCACGCCGGCGACGTCCCCACGGACCCTGCCCGACGGCAAAGTACCTCATTGAGATCTGGGGCTCCCAGTACGGCGAGGGCCTGGTGAGCAAGCCGATCGAGGTGGTCAACGGCTGGTGGAACATCCAGGACGAGGGACATCCCGATCGACCCGAGCCCGAGCCCCGACCGCCGACCCGACCTACTGGCCCGACCTGACCCGGCCCCGACGCCGCCGCCCCGACGACCGCCGCCGCCAAGCCCGCCAACGGCAGGTCCGGCCTGGCCAACACCGGCGCGGGCCTGGGCATCGCCGTCGTCGCCGGCGGCCTGCTCGCCGCTGGCGGCATCCTCGCCGCCCCCGCCGTCGGGCCGCCTGACGGGTCCCTCCCCGGTGACCAGGCGCGGGCGTCCGACCCGGAGCCCGCGCCCGAGCAGCCGGCCGCCCGGGTGCGCAGAGCCATCGCGCTCATGCGCGCCCGGGCGGCCGCCCTTCGCCGCCGACGCCCGTCCTGACCGTCCTCGTCCCTGATCCTGGTCTGCGTCCTCGCCCTGGTCCTGGCCGACGTCACGTCGCCCTGTCGGCGCGCCTGGAGCGCCTCGACCTGGCTGCGCCGCCCCCGCCCCGGGCCCGCAGACCCCCGGGGCGGGCGGCTCGGCCGAGACCTGGCTCATCATCGGCACCGACTCGCGCGCCGACGCCCCTGCGGGGCCCGACCGCTACGGCGCCGCCACGGAGGCCGACGACGGCGAGGCGCCGACGTCATCGCCCTCCTCCAGCCCCGGCCCGACGGGCTGACGGTGCTCGTCATCCCCCGGGACCTGACCATCGGGCCGAGCTTCTTCGAGCGGAGGCGCCTGGCCGTCTCCTACCTCTCCGGCCCCCAGAGCACCGTGGACCTGCTGTGCAGCGAGCTCGGGTGACCACCACCCACCTCATCACGGTCGACATGGCCCAGTTCGCCCGGATCGTCGACGCCGCCGGCGGCGTCGACGTCGAGGTCGACGAGCCCGTGCGCGACGAGTCCTCCGGCCTGGACCTGCCGCAGGCCGGGCGCGCAGCACCTGAACGGCATCGACGCCCTCGCCCTCGTGCGCTCCCGGCACCCGCGGGTGCGGCGCGACGGCGACTGGGTCGCCCTGTCCGAGGAGGAGGGCGCGGCCCGCCGCAGCCGCTACACCGGCGTCGTCATGCGGGCCGTCATGACCGGCCTGCGCGAGCGGGTCCGCAATCCCCTGGCCGCCCACTCCCTGGCCTGGGACGCTGACCGGCAACCTCGGCGTCGACTCCTCCACGGGCCTGACCGGCCTGATCGGCCTGGCCCGCACCGCCCTGGGGTCGGGGCCGACTCCGTCGAGGTCGTCGACGTGCCGGCCCCCGTCGTCAACAACACCTTCGTCGCCTACCCGACGCCGCAGACCTACGCCGTCCTGGCCCGCTACGGCTACGTCCCCGGCCGCTGCCGACCGGCCGGATGAGCCGAGCGCGCGCCGGGCCGGGTGAGAGGATGGCGCCCGTTCGCCGACCCCCACCCACGACAAGGAGCACTCATGCCCGGTCAGAACCTGACCCGCGAGGAGGCGGCCGCCCGCGCCGACCTGCTCGCCGTCGACGCCTACGACGTCGCCCTCGACCTGTCCCGCGCCGCCGACGCCGCCCAGGAGACCTTCCGCTCGACCACGACGGTGCGCTTCCGCGCCGCCGCCGGCGCCACCACCTTCATCGACCTGATCGCCCCGCGGGTGCGCTCCATCGTCCTCAACGGCCGCGAGCTCGACCCGGCCCAGGCCCACGTCGACTCGCGCATCGTGCTGGGCGACCTGGCGCCCGACAACGAGCTGACCGTCGTCGCCGACTGCGCCTACATGCGCACCGGCGAGGGCCTGCACCGCTTCACCGACCCGGCCGACGGCGAGACCTACCTCTACTCCCAGTTCGAGGTGCCCGACGCCCGGCGCGTCTTCGCCGTCTTCGAGCAGCCCGACCTCAAGGCCCCCTTCGCCTTCACGGTGACCGTGCCCGAGGGCTGGACGGTCCTGTCCAACTCGCCCACGCCCGCCCCGCGCGCCGCGACGGGCCGCCACCTTCGTCTTCGCCCCCACCGAGCCGCATCAGCTCCTACATCACCGCCGTCGTCGCCGGCCCCTACCGGGGGCCACCGGCGAGTACCGGGCCGACGACGGGCGCGTGGTCCCGCTGGGCGTGTACTGCCGCGCCTCCCTGGAGCAGCACCTGGACGCCGAGGAGATCCTGGAGATGACCCGCAGGGGCTTCGCCTACTACGAGGACCTGTTCGCCACCCCCTACGCCTTCGCCAAGTACGACCAGGTCTTCGTGCCCGAGTTCAACGCCGGGGCCATGGAGAACGCCGGGTGCGTCACCCACCGCGACGACTACGTCTTCCGCTCCCGGCCCGTCGAGGCGCGCGTGGAGCGGCGCGCCGTCACCGTCCTGCACGAGCTGGCCCACATGTGGTTCGGGGACCTGGTGACCATGAAGTGGTGGAACGACCTGTGGCTCAATGAGGTCCTTCGCCGAGTACACCTCCACCCTGGCCACCGCCGAGACCACGCGCTTCACCGACGCCTGGACCACCTTCCAGACCATTGAGAAGGGCTGGGCCTACAACCAGGACCAGCTCAGCTCCACCCACCCGGTGTCCGCCGAGATCAACGACCTGCACGACGTCGAGGTCAACTTCGACGGCATCACCTACGCCAAGGGCGCCTCCGTGCTGGCGGCCCTGGTGGGCTACGTGGGCCGGGAGAACTTCTTCGCGGGCATCAAGAACTACCTGGCCGCCCACGCCCGCGCCAACGCCACCCTGGCCGACCTGCTCGCCGAGCTGGAGGGACCTCCGGCCGCGACCTGGGCGAGTGGACCCGCCTGTGGCTCCAGGAGGCAGGGCGTGACCACCCTGCGCCTGGAGGTCGCCGCCGACGACGACGGCGTCATCTCCTCGGCCGCCGTCGTGCAGAGATCCCGGCCGGCTCCCCCGCCTCCCTGCGCCCGCACCGGGTGGCGATCGGCTCCTACGAGCGAGGTCGACGGCGAGCTGCGCCGCACCGGGCCGCCTCGAGCTCGACGTGGACGGGGGAGCGCACCGAGTGCCCGGACTGGTCGGCGCCGCAGCGCCGACGTCCTCGTCCTCAACGACGACGACCTCACCTACGCCAAGGTCCGCCTGGACGAGACCTCCCTGGCTCGCCGGGCTGGAGGGCATCGCCCTGTTCACCGACTCCCTGCCCGCTCCATCGTCCCTGGCCTCGGCCTGGGACATGGTGCGCGACGGCGAGCTGCCCGCCTCGCGCTACCTGGACGCCGCCCTGGCCGCCCTGGCGGTGGAGACCCATCCTCCGTCGTCCAGGGGCTGCTGGCCCGCATCGCGACCTGCCTGAGCCCCTACCTGCCGCCGGCCGTGCGCGCCGACCGGGCCCCGCAGGGTCGCCCAGGACCTGCTGGACCTGGCCCGGGCGGCCAGGCCGGGCGGCGACAAGCAGCTCCAGCTGGTGCGCGCCGTAGCCGCCCACGCGGTCACCGAGGAGCAGACCGGCGCCGTCGCCGCCTGGCTGGACGGCTCCGAGGCGCTCGCGGGGCCTCGCTGGTGGACCAGGACCTGCGCTGGGACCTGCTCGTGGGCCTGGTGGCCGCGGGCGCGCCGACGAGGCCGCCATCGCCGCCGAGGAGGCCCGCGACCCGACCACCACGGGGCGCGAGCGCGGGCCGCCCAGGCCCGCGCCGCCGTCCCACGCCGCAGGCCAAGGCCGCCGTCTGGCGCGAGCTCATGGAGAACGCCTCCATGCCCAATGAGACGCAGGTCAAGACGCTGCGGGGCTTCAACGACGTCGAGCGCCACCCCGAGCTGCTGGCGCCCTTCATCGAGGAGTACGCGCGCCGGATCCTGGCCATCTGGGAGACCCGCACCTTCCACATGGCGGAGAACCTGCTGTCGGAGCTGTGGTCGACGGCGACAGTGGGCCTGGAGGGCGCGGACCCGGCGGGGCGCTGAGGCCTGGCTCGCCGAGCACCTGGCGCCCCGGCGGCCCCTGCGCCGGATCGTGGGCGAGAACCTGGACGACACGCGCCGGGCGGCCCTCGTCCAGGCCCGCGAGCGCGAGTCCCGGGGCTGAGGCGCGCAGCGCCCTGAGCCGCGCCCCGGCGCATCGCGCGCTGAACGCGGCGGGCCCCCGACCCCGTGAGGGGGCCGGGGCCCGCCGCGTCCGCCGTCCGGCGCGCCGGACGGCGACCGGCGATACCGGGCGGATCCGATCCGGTGAGGGGCGGAGGCGCTCAGCGCTGCTTGTTGCGCGCCTTCTTCCCGCCGCCCTGACCGGAGCCGGGCGGCCCGGGCGGCCTGGCCGGTGGACTGGGCGGCGGCGGCCTGGGCCTCCCTTGAAGGAGTCGACGTCGTCGTCCTCGCGGCCGGGGGTCTTGAAGTCGAGCTTCTGATCAGGAAGCTGAAGACGAAGTAGTAGATGACGGCGTAGACCAGGCCGACGATGACGATCATGATCGGACCCTGCAGGACGCCGCCGGACAGGTCGGCGGACTTGCGAGAGTTGAGCAGGTAGTCGATGGCGCCGGGCGGAGAAGGAGAAGCCGTCCTTGGCGCCCAGGGTGTTGACGACCGCCAGCGAGGTGCCGGTGAGCACCGCGTGGACCGCGTACAGCGGGAAGGCCACGTAGGCGAAGGCGTACTCGATGGGCTCGGTGATGCCGGTGAGGAAGGCGGTCAGGGCGACCGAGACCATGAGGGCGCCGGTGGCCTTGCGCCTCTCGGGCCGGGCCGTGCGCCAGATGGCCAGGGCGGCGGCCGGCAGGGCGAACATCATGATCGGGAAGAAGCCGGTCATGAAGGAGCCGGTCCAGTCGTTGGTGCCGTTGACGCCGCCAGAGAAGCAGGTGTTGTCGCCGTGAGGACGTCGCCGTCGGCATTGGTGCAGCTGCCCCAGCTGGAACCACGGCAGCGAGTTGAGCAGGTGGTGCAGGCCGAAGGGGATGAGGAGGCGGTTGACCGTGCCGAAGACGAAGGCCGCGGCGAGGGCGCCGAAGCCGGTGGCGCCCGGGGCGCCGGCGCTCTCGAGCCAGCCGCCGATCTTCTCGTTGAGCAGCCAGTTGAAGGCCGGGTAGATGAAGGACAGCACCAGGGCGATGACGATGGCGACCACGGAGGTCACGATCGGGACGAAGCGGCGCCCGCCGAAGAAGGCCAGCCAGTCCGGCAGCTTGACGCGGTAGAAGCGCCGCCACAGCAGGGCGGCGGTGATGCCGATGATGATGCCGCCCAGCACGCCGTAGTTGATCGGCGTCTGGGTGGCCAGGTCGCACACCTTCACGCCCTGGTTCCAGGGCCCCACCTGGGCGATCTTGTCCGTGTTCGCGTCCAGGCCGTGGAGGCACTCGAGCTGCTTCGCCTCCAGGGGCCCGGGCTTGCCCATGACGATGGGGGGCCATGACCCAGGTCACGCCCCTGGTAGACCAGGTAGCCGAAGAGCGCCGCCACGCCGGTGGAGCCGTCGGCCTTCCTGGCGAAGCCGACGGCGACGCCGACGGCGAAGATGAGCGGGAGGTTGTCGAAGACGGCGCCGCCGGCGGCGGCTATGACGTCGGCCACGGGCTGCATCCAGGCGAGGTGCTGGGCCAGGCCCATCGGCGCCGAGCATGTCCTCCTGGCCCAGGCGGATGAGCAGACCGGCCGCCGGCAGCGTCGCGATCGGCAGCATGAGCGAGCGCCCGAGCCGTTGGGCGACGGCGAAGGCGCCGCTCGACTTCTTCTTGTCTGACACGTTGTTCTCCAGATTTCGGGACACCGCGGCCGTGGGGCCGCGGCATGTGAGTACCCCTTGGAGGGGTAGGGACGAGTGGCCCAGTCGGGTGTCGCAGCACACATCTGGACCACTGGGGCCTAAGACAAGTCGACGCCGCGGCGCTTGTCAAGCGGCCCTCATTTGTTTCACCGTCCTCCGAGCGGCTCCGCGCGCCGCCCGCGCCCGCGCAGGGGCACAATAGAGCCCAACGAGGCCGTTCGAGGACGAACCGGCCCACCACTGATCCGAGACACCGATGACCCTCGCCCAATCCGCACTCCGGGTCGCGAGCCAAGTACGTCGTCGTGCGCGAGCACCTCCTGGCCCTCATCGCCCAGGGGTCTGAAGCCCGGCGCCCCATGCCCTCCGAACGGGAGCTGTGCGAGCTCTTCGGGGTCTCGCGCATGACCGTGCGCCAGGCGGTCGACACCCTCGTGGTCGACGGCGTCCTCAAGCGCCACCAGGGCAAGGGGCACCTTCGTGGCCTCCCCAAGGTGGACCTGCAGCTGCGGCTGACCTCCTTCACCGAGGAGATGCGGCGGCGCGGCATGATCCCGGGCGCCGTCTTCCTCATCGCCGCGACCGTCCCGCCTCCCCCGTCGTCGCCGAGGCCCTCGAGCTCGACGACGGCGCGCCCAGTCCACCACCTGCGCCGCCTGCTGACGGCCGACTCCACGCCCATGGCCATCGAGGAGAACTGGATCCCCGCCCGCCTCCTGCCCCGCCTGCTCGACGGCCCCTCACCTTCTCCGTCTACGGCGAGCTGACGAGGCGGGCCTGGCGCCCGAGTGGGGCGAGGACATGATCGAGGGGCGCGCGGCCACCGCCGAGGAGGCGGCCCTCCTGGGCGTGCCCGAGCGGGCGCCCGCCCTGGACATCACCCGCCGCACCTTCCACGACCAGCTGGCCGTGGACTACTCCCACTCCCTGTACCGGGCCGACCGCTACACGCTGTGGGTGCCCGTGGCCGCCCCGGCCCGCGCCGCCGGCGCCCCGGATCCGGGGCGCCGCCCGCCGCGCCCCCGGCCGATCCGGAGCCGGCCGCGTGACGCCCAGCCCGGCCGCGCCCCGGCCCCGGGCCCGCTGGACAGCGGACCGCGAGCATGTACGATGACCGCTGGTATGGACCACTTCCGTGCCAGGCGCCGGAGCCCGCTCGGACCCGCCCGCCGCCCTCACCTCGCCCGGCCCGCGCCGGGCTCCCGAGACAGGAGAACCCCATGTCCCAGGCCCGGAATATCGTCGACGCCTCGGCGGCTTCGACAATATTGTGGAGATCGAGCCCTGCATCACCCGCCTGCGCTGCGAGCTCGAGGACGGCTCGCTCGTCGACGAGGCCGCCCTGAGGGCGGCGGGCGCCCACGGCGTGGTCCGCCGGGGCGGGACGGTCCAGGTCGTCGTCGGCCCCAGCGCCGACACCCCTGGCCGAGGACATCGAGGACCTGCGGTGACCCTGACCGTCCGGGCCCCCTGGCCGGGACGGTCATCGGCATCGAGGACGTCCCCGACCCGGTCTTCGCAGGCCGGCTCGTGGGCCCGGGGCTGGCCCTCGAGCCCGAGCGCACCGGGGGCGGGATCACGGCCCTCGCGCCCGTGCGCGGCGCCCTGATCAAGGTCCACCCCCACGCCTTCGTCGTCGCGGCCGAGGGCGGGCGGGCGGTGCTGGTCCACCTGGGCCTGGACACCGTGAGCCTGGGGGCGCGGGCTTCACCGTCCACGCCTCCGAGGGCGAGTCCGTCGAGGCCGGGGACCCCGTGATCTCGTTCAGCCCCGAGCGCATCGAGGCCGAGGGCCTCAGCCCGGTCGTGCCCCGTCGTCGCCCTGGACGCCGGGGAGTCGGACCTGGTCCTGGCGCCGCCCGGAACGGCCCTGTCACCGAAGATGACGGCCTTCACCTGGGCCTGAGGCCCCGGGGCCGGTCCGGAGGGGAGGGCCGCCCGGGGTCACTCCTGGCCGAAGCTGTCGCGCACGGCGGCGAGCGAGGCTCTGAGGCGCATATTGCCGGGCAGGGTCCTCGACGAGGACCACCTCGCCCGGACCCGTCCGCCAGGGGCTGCTTCCAGTTCGGGTACTCCTGGTCCGTGCCCGGCTGGTTCTGGGCGCGGCGCTCCCCGACGCCGTCGACCAGGGCCACGCCCACGAGCGCGGCCGGCGTGCGGGCGATGTGGCGGTGGAGGGCCTCGACGATCTCCCGCTCGGAGGGGTTGGCGTCCAGCAGGCCGTGCTCGCGCAGGCGCGCCAGCATGCGGTCCCGCTCGATGCGGGCCTCGGCGCGGACCTGGGCGATGGGGTCGGTGAGCAGGCCCAGGCGCTCGCGCAGGGGCCACGTGCTCGTCGGCCAGGTAGCCCGCCGTCGGCGGCAGGTCGTGGGTGGTGACGGTGGCCAGGGAGAGCCGGCGGTAGCCGCCCGGCTGCCTGGGCCAGCCGTCGTCCTGCTTCTCGAACCACAGGACGGCGGTGCCCAGGACCCCGCGGGCGGCCAGGTAGTCGCGCACCCAGGGCTCCACGGTCCCCAGGTCCTCCCCGATCATGACGGCGCCGGCGCGGTGGGCCTCCAGGAGCACCACGCCGATCATCGCCTCGTGGTCGTAGCGCACGTAGGCGCCCTCGTGCGCGCCCATGCCCTCGGGGATCCACCACAGGCGGAACAGCCCGATGATGTGGTCCACCCGCAGGGCGCCCGCGTGGCGCAGCACCGTGCGCACCATGTCCCGCAGGGGCCGGTAGGCGCTGGCGGCCAGGTGGACGGGGTTCCACGGCGGCTGCGACCAGTTCTGGCCGAGCTGGTTGTACATGTCCGGGGGCGCGCCGACCTGGATGCCGCGGGCGAAGGCCTCCGGGTCGCTCCACACGTCGGCCCGCGGGGTGGATGCCCACCGCGAGGTCGTCCATGACGCCCAGGGCCATCCCGAGGCCCTGGCCTCGGCCTGGGCGCGGCCGAGCTGCTCGTCGACGATCCACTGGAGCCAGGCGAAGAAGTCGATCCGGTCGGACAGGACGCGGGCCTCGTTGGCCACGTGGGCGGAGCCGGCGTCGCGCAGCCAGGCCGGCCAGTCCTCCTGGGGCCCGTACTTCTCGATCAGCGCGCTCCACAGGGCGAAGCGCTCCAGCCCCTCGCCCTGCTCGGCGCGGAAGCGCTCGAAGTCGCGCTGACGGGCCTGGCTGCGCCCGGCGGCGAAGATGACCTCCAGGGCCTCGCACTTGGCCTTCCAGGCGGCGTCGCGGTCGATCGGCTCGGCGGAGAGGTTGGCGTCCTGGACCTCCTCCAGGGCCCACTGGACCAGGGAGCGGCGCGGCCCCGGACAGGCGGGAGACCTCGCCGATGGACTCGGGGCGGATGTAGATGGGGTTGACGAAGCGGCGGGTGACCGGCAGGTAGGGGCGAGGCGGTCATGGGGGCCGGCGGGCTCGGCCGCGTGCAGGGGGTTGATGAGGAGGGAAGTCGGCGCCCTCATCGCCCAGGAAGCTGACCAGCTCGGTCAGGTCGTCGGCGTCGCCCACCCCCACGAGCCGCGCGAGCGGGTGGAGTAGAGCTGGGCCATGACGCCCCAGCCGCGCTGGCCCAGCGCGGCGGGCAGGTCGAGGTGGTCGGGGTGACGGCCAGGGCGGCGGTGACGGTGCGCGCCGGCGTCGGACGGCTCCCGCGGGTCCCGCCGGCCCCCTCGTCCCCGTCGACCGCGCCGACCTCGGCGATGAGCTCGTGCCAGCCCAGCGGCAGGTCGGCGGGGATGATGAAGGTCGCCTGCCCGGTGCGCACGCCGTCGACCATGCGGGCCCGCGTCCAGTCCTCGGTCTGCGACAGCTCGCGCTGGTCCCCGTCCTCCAGCTGCACGCGCAGGCGTCAGCGCGGCGCCGTCGGGCGCGTGGACGACGACGGGGCTCTGGATCCCGCCCCGCACGACGACGGCGGGCGGCAGGGACGCGGCGCCAGGGGGCGAGCCCGGCCTCGCGCAGGGAGTGCTCGACCTCCACCGGCGTGGAGGCGGCCACGCCCAGGGCCCGCAGGACGGCGACGAGGGTGTCGCGCGAGGGCGAGGCGAGATTGCCGTGGAAGTCCCAGTACTCGGTGGAGATGCCGTGGGCCTCGGCGAGCTGCCTGAGGCGCTCGCCGGCGGGCTCGGATGCGGAACGGGAGTCGGTCATAGCGGGAACGGCCTTGTGATCAGGCGCTGACGCGCGGGGTGGGGCGGGACCGCCGCATCGGGGCCCCGTTGTGCGGATTGGGGCTGCCGGCTCCGGGCGTCGGCGCGTCGGGCTCGGCAGCAGACATGATATCTTGCTGCAAGCGTTGCACGATGAGGCGCCGCGCCCGCCAACGAGGCGGGCGCGGCGCGATGGCGGGCGGACCGGCCGACGACCGGCCGGGGTCAGTCCAGCTCGGCGATCTCGAGGCGAGGGTGTCCGCCGTCGGCCCGACGACGACCTGGACGACCCGGCCGGAGCGCACGACCCCGAAGGCGCCGGCGGCGCGCAGGGGCCTCTCGTCGACCTTCTCCTGGTCGACCACCTCCACGCGCAGGCGCGTGATGCAGGGCTCGAGGTCCGTGATGTTGTCGCGGCCCTCCCAGGCCCTGACGATGTCTGATGCGGTGCTCATAGGGTTCTCCTCGCTGGTCGTGAGTGTCCGCCATCACTTTATCCCAGATCGGGATCCCCGCGCCCCGAACCGCCCGCCGCGCCGCCCGCGCGAGCCCCGCCGGGCGGGTCCGGAGCGCCCGCCCGAATGTGTCACACGTGATTCACCTGTGGCGGAAACCTCCCGAACCCGGCCCGAACAGGGCACAATGAGCGCGACACCCGCCTCCGTCACCGTTGAGGAGTACCCATGGCCACGTCAGACGCACAGCCCACCGCCCTGACCGGAATCGGCGTGAGCCCAGGGCTCGTCGCCGGCCCCGTCGCCCGCATGGCGCCGGGCATCCCCGAGCCCGCCATCGAGACCCTGCCCGCCGGCACCGACCTCGACGCCGAGTGCGACCGGATCGCCGCCGCCGCCCAGACCGTCAAGAAGAGCCTGGAGCTCTCGGCGGCCGAGGCCAAGGGCGACGGGCGCACCCTGCTGGAGACCACCGCCCAGATGGCCGCCGACCCGACCCTGACCACCTCGGCCCAGGCCAAGGTGCGCGAGCGCCGCCTCGTGCCGGCGCGCGCGTGTGGGAGGCCGCCGGCACGCTGGCCGATATGCTCAAGTCCCTGGGCGGATACATGGCCGAGCGCACCCGGGACGTCGCCGACGTGCGCGACCGCATCATCGCCGTCCTGACCGACTCCCCCATGCCCGGCATCCCGCGTCTGCCCGAGCCCTTCGTCCTCGTGGCCAGGGACCTCGCCCCGGCGGACACCGCCCTGCTCAACCCGGAGAAGGTCGTCGCCTTCATCACCTCCGAGGGCGGTCCCGACCTCCCACACCGCCATCCTCGCCCGCGCCCCTGGGCATGCCCGCCATCGTGGGCACCGGCGAGCAGGTCACCGACCGGCTGTCCGACGGCGACATCGTCCTGGTCGACGGCACCAAGGGCAGCATCACCCTCAACCCCAGCGAGGAGGCGCTGCGCCGCGCCCGCGAGCTGGCCAGCCGCGTGCGCGTGTTCAACGGCGACGGCGCCACCAAGGGACGGCCACGAGGTCCAGCTGCTGGCCAATGTCGGCGACGCCGCCGGGGCCCGCAGCGCCGCCGAGGCCGGGCGCCATGGGCGTGGGCCTGTTCCGCACCGAGTTCTGCTTCCTCGACCAGCCCGAGGAGCCCACCATCGAGGCGCAGGTGGAGGCCTACCGCGGCGTGCTGGAGGCCTTCCCCGGCAAGAAGGTCGTGGTGCGCACCCTCGACGCCGGCGCGGACAAGCCCCTGCCCTTCCTCACCGACTCCACCGAGGCCAACCCCGCGCTGGGCGTGCGCGCCTACCGCACCGCCCGCCGCGACCCGGAGGTCCTGGAGCACCAGCTCCAGGCCCTGGCCAAGGCCGAGGCCGTCACCAGCGCCAAGGTGTGGGTCATGGCCCCCATGATCTCCACCGCCGACGAGGCCAAGGCCTTCACCGACCAGGCCCGCGCCCACGGGCCTGAAGATCGCCGGCATGATGATCGAGGTCCCTCCGCCGCCCTCATGGCGGACAAGATGTTCGAGCACGCCGACTTCGCCTCCATCGGCACCAACGACCTGACCCAGTACGTCGCGGCCGCCGACCGCCTCCTGTCCTCCCTGGCCTACCTGTCCACCGGCTGGCAGCCCGCCGTCCTGCGCCTGATCAAGGCCGCCTGCGACGGCGCCGCGCCGCACGGGCGCCCCGTGGGCGTGTGCGGCGAGGCGGCCGCGGACCCGGCCCCTGGCCGTCGTCCTCGTGGGCCTGGGCGTGGCCAGCCTGTCCATGACCGCCCGGGCCCCTGCCCTGACGTCGACGCCGTGCTCAAGTCCGTCGACCTGGCCGACTGCCGGCGCCTGGCGCAGATCGCGATCGACTCGCGCACCGCCGAGGACGCCCGCGCGGCGGTGCGCGCCGAGCTGCCGGTGCTGGAGGAGCTCGGTCTGTGACGACCCCTACCCCGTTCCCCGCCGTCGAGGAGCCGCTGGGAGCGGTCACCCGCGTCCTGGCGCTGACCGGGGACCCGGACGGGGGAACGGGCGGACTCTTCACGGGCGGTCCCTGCCCCAGCTCTCGGGGCGGATCTACGGCGGCCAGGTCGTCGCGCAGGGGCTGCTGGCCGCCGCGGCGACCATGATCGACGACGGCGACGGCGCGCGCCTGCCGCACTCCGTGCACGCCTACTTCATGCGCGGCGGCGAGCCGGACGAGCCCCTGCGCTTCGACGTCGAGCGCCTGCACGACGGACGGTCCTTCTCCAGCGGCGCACCACCGCCTCCCAGAACGGGGTGCCCGATCCTGGCCATGATCTCCTCCTTCCAGGGAGCTCCAGGCCGGCGCCGACGTCCAGCTGGACCCGCCGGAGGTGCCCTGGCCCCGACGAGCTGGTCAGCTCCCTGGAGATCTTCCGCACGCTCGACCACCCGGTGGCCAGGTTCCTGGGCCGCACCGCCGCCTTCGACCTGCGCCACGTCGAGGGGGCGTCTACCTGCGGCCGGACGGGCGCGGCGTCGACCGCCAGCGCCTGTGGGCGCGCGCCCGCGGCCGGGTGCCGGCCGGGGCGGACCAGACCGTCCACCGGGCCCTGCTGGCCTACATGTGCGACCAGGTCATGCTCGAGCCGGCGCTGCGCAGCCAGGGGCTGAGCTGGCGCAGCGAGGGATGAGCCTGGCGACCCTCGACCACGCCCAGTGGTTCCACCGCGACGTGGACGTGGGCGACTGGCTGCTGCTCGTCCAGGACTCCCCCTCCTCGACCGGGGGCGGGCCATGGCGCGCGCGGAGGTCTTCGACGCCTCGGGGCGGCTCGTGTCCACCATCGCCCAGGAGGGCATGGTGCGACACGCCGTCGTCCGCGGCGTCGGGCCCGCCGGGCGGGCGGCGGCCCGCCGCTGGCGGATCCGCGTCGCGGGCGACGACGGCGCCGGGGGCTGAGCGGGCCGACGGACCGGCGGGGCCCCCCGCCGCCTAGAGCAGCTCCCCGGCGTCCATGGTGAGCACGCGGTCCGCGAAGCGCGCCGCCCCGTCCTCGTGCGTCACCACCAGCACGGCCGCGCCCTCCTGCGCCGTCTGGCGCAGCAGCTCCAGCACCGCGGCCGTGCTCTCCTCGTCGAGGCCCGCCGTGGGCTCGTCGGCGAGCACGACGACCCGGCTCCATGAGCAGGGGCCCGGGCGACCGCCATGCGGCGCAGCTCGCCGCCGGACAGCTCGTGGGGCCCGACCCGCGCCGGCTCGGCGATGCCCACCGCCTCCAGGAGGTCCTCCGCCCGCTGCCGGGGGAGGCGCCGCCGGGAGTACAGGACCGACGGGAGCAGGACGTTGTCGAGCACGCTCAGGGCGCGCAGGGCGGTGTGCCCCTGCGGGACGAGGCCGATCTTCGCGTTGCGCAGGCGCGAGCGGGACCTCTCGTCCAGCGAGTACAGGTCCGCGCCGTCGAGGAGCACGGTGCCCGACGTCGGCGCGAGCATGCCGGCCAGCATGCTCAGCAGGGTGCTCTTGCCGCTGCCGGAGCGCCCGGTGATCACCGTCAGGCTCCCCGTCCCAGCTCCAGGTCCAGCGGCCGCACCGCGGTGAGGACGCCGCCGGAGGCGCCCGCGCGCGGGTAGTCCTTCGCCACGCCCCTGGCCTCGATCCTCGCGTCACTCATGTCACTCGCCCTCCCTGAGCACCAGGCTCGGGTCCATCCGGTTGATGCTCCTGACCGCGATCCACGAGGACAGCGCCGCGGCGGCCCCCGCGCAGGCCAGTGAGGCCGCGGCCAGCGCCGCCACCGTCCCCGCCGGGGGCAGCACGAAGCCGACCCCGAGAACCTGCCCGACCAGGACGCGGAACGAGCCGAGCAGCACCCCCGAGACCGCGATGCCGGCGGCGCCGCCGATGAGATCGGCCGTCATGGCCTCCCCGACCACGATCCGCGCGATCACGCCGCGGCTCGCCCCCACCGCCGTCAGGGCGGCGAACTCCCCGCGCCGCTCGCGGATCGTCAGGGTGAAGACCAGGACGGTCATGGTCAGGCCGGTCGCCCAGACGATGGCGATCAGCACCGCGACCGTGCGCGAGATCGCGGCGAGGCCGTCGGCGATCCCCGACACCATGGTCTTGGAGGTGACGGCGGTGACGCCGTCCACCCGGTCTCGATATCGGCGGCGACGGCGTCGACGTCGTGGCCGGGCCCCACCCTCGACCGACACCGAGGAGATGACGTCTCCCGGAGGCGGCGGGCCCGTACTTGTTGAGGCCCTTGTCGACGGAGGACTTCACGACGGCGCCGAAGGTGTCGAAGTTCATGTAGACCGCGTCGTCCAGCGTGGATCCCGTGGGCGCGAACTGCCCGACGACGCGCAGGTCGTTGCCGAACAGGCGGATGGTGCCGCCCTCGCCGGCCGTCACATTGCTCCCGATGACGATGTCCCCTCGCCGATGGCGCCTCGCCCAGCGCGTCCTCGATCCACGGCTGGACGGTGAAGTCGGTGGCCGGGTCGAAGGCGATGATCTGGAGCCGGGCCGAGCAGCAGCTCTCCCGGGTGGAGGCCAGGAACAGCTGGGCCGAGGCCCGCTCCACGCCCGGGGTCGCGGCGACCCGCCCGAGCACGTCGGCCCCCATGTAGAAGTACCCCGGCTCGGCCTGGATCAGGGCGGTCTGGGCGTCGAACTCGCTCCGGCGTCGTCCGGGACGACGAGGATGTCCGCGCCCAGACGGGCCCGCACCGTCTCCAGGCTCTGGCGGACCCCTGGACGACCAGGGCGCCGCCGAAGACGACGAGCGTCATGAGCGCCGTGAAGACGATCAGCGCCGCCGTCCGCGCGGGGGTGGCCGCGCAGATTCATCCATGCGATCCCTCTGAGCGAGAGCATGCGATCATCCCGCCTCATGGCGTCAGGAGCTCCCTGGCCGTCGAGTCGCGCGCGGCCCTTCTGACCGTCAGCCACGTGCTCGCGCACCCGACGAGCAGTGAGACGAGCAGTGCGGCGCCGGGCCGCGGGGAGCGCCCGCGCCGGGGCGAGCGCCCCGGCCCGTCGCCGGCCCGGAGGCGGCCAGCAGGGGAAGTGCGAGCGCCACCCCCGCGCAGGCCCCCCGCCGCGTGGACCACGAGCGCCTCGTGGACCATGACGCGCTCGATGGTGGCGCGCGACGCCCTCGATCGTGCGCCACACGCGCAGCTCCCCGGCGCTGGTTCATGAGCATGGACTGGGCGGTGGCCAGGGCGGCGAGCACGATCAGCCACGCGAGGCGCGCCAGGGGCGGCGATCGCGCCCGAGTGGCCGCGGATGGCGGAGGCGGTGCCCGTGAGCAGCTCCCCGCCGCCGACGGCGGTCACCTGCGCACGTAGATGTTGATCCAGTCGACCACGCTCTGCGTGCGGCTCCCCGTCCGCGACGCGCACCAGCGCCACGGAGTAGTCGCGATGCGGGGTCGAGGGAGGCGTAGGTGTCGACGCCCGGCGTCGAGCGAGGCGTCGATGAGCCGCCCAGGGTGTCCATGTCGACCAGGACGGCGCGGTCCAGCTCGGAGCCGGTGCGCGCCAGGCGGGCGGTGACGGGCCAGGGCCGGCCGAACAGCGCGACGGTCCCGGAGCCGCCGTCGTCCACGTCGCTGCCGGCGACGACGCCGGCGCCCGGGGCGGCGTCGGCGCCCTCCTCCAGCCAGGGCGCGATGACGAAGTCCGTCTGCGGCTCGTAGCCGACGATCCAGGTCCTCCCCCCGTCCGCCGCGGTGTCGGCGATGTAGATCTGGTAGGAGACCGACTCGATGTCGTCGTTGGAGCTCATGCGCGAGAGCATCGACCGCTCCCGGTAGCACTCCACCGGGGTGCCCAGCATGGTCAGGTCGTCCTTGTCGATCTTCTGGAGGGCGGCGGTCGGGTACACGACGATATCGGCGCCGAGCCGCCGCTCCGCCAGCGACAGCTCCTGCCTCGCGCCCTGCACGAGCACGAGGCCGCTGAAGACGCAGGCGGCCTGGGCGAGCCCGAGGACGAGCACGACCGCCGTGCGCACGGGTGCGCGCGAATGGTCCTGAGCGGGACTCGGCGCAGGGACAGGTCGCCGCTCACCGAGGAGCCCGGGCGGGGACCCGCGGGCGCCCCAGCGAGCCGAGCAGGACGCCGACGCCGGAGCCGGCGATGAGGGCGGACATGACCTCACGTAGGGGCTGGAAGACGGTGTAGCACCGCATGGTGCGCATCATGCACATCGGGCAGATGACGCCGGGGATGAAGAACACGACCGCGGAGCCGATGGTCGCGACCGCCTGCACGGCGAGCCTGGCGGCCCGGTTGGTGATGAGGGAGGAGGCGCCGAAGAGGACCAGGAGGCCGCCGCCGGAGGCCGCCACGGCGTTCTGGCAGCTGTGGCAGTGCATCCAGGTGCCGTCGGCCTTCTGATGGCACGCGGAGAAGACCGTCGTCACCCCCAGGACGAGGAGCAGGCTGAGCGCCGCGGGATCAGCAGCACGAGGCGGTTCTTCTTCGGCATGGGGACTCTCCTTGCTGTGGACGTCGCTGTGGACGGCGGGCGGTCGCCGCGACCGGAGCCAGCGTAGCCCAACCTAACCTCCGGGCCGAGGCCGGGCCCGGACTCGAGGACCGCGGCCGCCCCGACGGCCGGGTCACCGCCGTCGTCGCTCCAGCCCCCCGCGCGTACCGGAACGACACCCACGCCAGGATGACGAAGAACAGCATGACGCCGATCGTTGCGGCGACGTCCTCGCCCTTGATATGTTCGACACCCTGCAATCGCCACCGCCAGGAGAACCCCCGATGGCGTACCAGGTCACCGGGTGCTTCCAGCCCGAGCCCTCCGGCCGAGCGCCGCGAGGGGCCGCGAGGGCCTCGCGGGCGCATGGCGAGGGGCCGCCCCGAATCGCGAGCCCGGACAGGTTCTCGCCCCACGCGTTGGCCGGGACGACGGAGCCGTTCCGCCCCACGATCCAGCAGGGCGATGCCGTGCTCCTCCGCGTAGTTCCTCGCCGCCTCGGAGTAGCCGGAGAGGGAGAAGAGGATCCGGTGGCATCCCCGGCATCCCCCGGGGAGTCGCGCACCAGGCGCGACAGGTCCTCGGCCCCCACGGGGTGAAGCTGGTCCTCACCTGGGCCACGGCGCGCGAGGCGATGACGTGGACGCCCGTGTCGACTCCGCCGTTCATGACGGTCGCGTCCCGGAATCCGTGCACGGCGCATCCAATCGGCTGCGGCGTCCTCGGCGGTCCACGAGGGTCCGAAAGCACTCATACCCATGCTCGCCTCAGTCGCGCGTGCTCGGCTCAGTCGCGCGTGAGCCGGCGGTGGGTGACCCGGTGGGGCGGGCCGCCTCGGCGCCCAGGCGCCTCACCTTGTTCTCCTCGTAGGGAGGCGAAGTTCCCCTCGAACCAGTACCAGCGGGCCGGGTCCTCGTCGGTGCCCTCCCAGGCCAGGATGTGGGTGGCGACGCGGTCGAGGAACCAGCGGTCGTGGGTGATGACCACGGCGCAGCCGGGGAACTCCAGCAGGGCGTTCTCCAGGCTGGAGAGGGTCTCGGTGTCCAGGTCGTTGGTCGGCTCGTCCAGGAGGATGAGGTTGCCGCCCTCCTTGAGGGTCAGCGCCAGGTTGAGGCGGTTGCGCTCGCCGCCGGACAGGACCCCGGCCGGCTTCTGCTGGTCCGGTCGCCCTTGAACCCGAAGGCGGCCACGTAGGCGCGCGAGGGCATCTCGACATTGCCGACCCTGATGTGGTCCAGGCCGTCGGAGACGACCTCCCACAGGGTCTTCTCGGGGTCGATGCCGGCGCGGTCCTGGTCGACGTAGGACAGCTTGACGGTCTTGCCGATCCTGAGGCTCGCCGCCGTCGAGCTCCCTCCAGGCCGACGATCGTCTTGAACAGCGTGGTCTTGCCCACGCCGTTGGGGCCGACGATGCCGACGATGCCGTTGCGCGGCAGCGTGAAGGACAGGTCGTCGATGAGGGTGCGCCCGTCGAAGCCCTTGGTCAGGTGCCTGGCCTCCAGGACGAGGCCGCCCAGGCGCGGGCCCGGCGGGATCTGGATCTCCTCGAAGTCGAGCTTGCGCGTGCGCTCGGCCTCGGCGGCCATCTCCTCGTAGCGGGCCAGGCGCGCCTTGGACTTGGCCTGGCGGCCCCGGGCCGACGAGCGCACCCACTCCAGCTCGGCCTTGAGGCGCTTGGCGAGCTTGGCGTCCTTCCGGCCCTGGACCTGCAGGCGCTTCTCCTTGGTCTCCAGGTAGGTGGAGTAGTTGCCCTCGTAGGGGTAGAGGTGGCCGCGGTCGACCTCGGCGATCCACTGGGCGACGTGGTCGAGGAAGTAGCGGTCGTGGGTGACGGCGATGACGGCGCCCGCGTAGTTCTTCAGGTGCTGCTCCAGCCACAGGACGGACTCGGCGTCGAGGTGGTTGGTGGGCTCGTCGAGCAGGAGCAGGTCGGGGGCCTGGAGGAGCAGCCGGCACAGGGCCACGCGACGGCGCTCGCCGCCCGACAGGCTGCTCACCTCGGCGTCCGGCGGCGGGCAGCGCAGGGCGTCCATGGCCTGCTCGAGCTGGGAGTCCAGGTCCCAGGCGTTGGCGGCGTCGATCTCGGTCTGGAGGGCGCCCATCTCGTCCATGAGGGCGTCGAAGTCGGCGTCGGGATCGGCCATGGCGGCGGAGATCTCGTTGTAGCGGTCGAGCTTGACTTGATCTTGGCCACGCCCTCCTCGACGTTGCCCAGCACGGTCTTGTCCCTCGTCGAGCTCGGGCTCCTGCATGAGGATGCCGACGCTGTAGCCGGGGCTCAGGCGGGCCTCGCCGTTGGAGGGCTGGTCGATGCCGGCCATGATCTTGAGGATGGAGGACTTGCCGGCGCCGTTGGGGCCGACCATGCCGATCTTGGCGCCGGGCAGGAACGCCATGGTGACGTCGTCGAGGATGACCTTGTCGCCGTGCGCCTTGCGCGCCCTGATCATCTGGTAGATGTACTCGGCCACTGCTTCGCCGCGCCTTTCGTCGGAGTGCGGGTGATGGATGCCTGCGCGACGACGGCGACCGGTTGCCCGGACGGTTCCGCGCGCACTGCGGCCAGCTTTAGGCGAGCGGGCGGGCCGTGGCGACGGGCCCGGGAGTGAGGCGGTGCACGCGTCCGCCGCGCCCCTTCTCCCCGCTGCGCCTCACCCTCCGCCGCGCCCGCCTTTTCTCGTACAGTGAAGGGCGAAGGGACGCAGCGGAGGGAATATGACAGTCGAGAACAAGTCCTCGCCGCAGCGGTGGCCGTCTTCCAGGAGGGGCGGCCCGCACGCCCTCACGCACCGGGCGGTCGACCGCGCCGCCCGCGTGCCCGACGGGACGACGAGCAACGCCTTCCGCAGCCGCGACGAGCTGGTGGGGGCCGTGGCCCGCGAGATCGCCCGCCGCCGTCTGGCCGCGCCGGAGGGGGCCGTGGACGAGGACCTGTCCCTGGCGTGGCTCGAGCTCGTGATCCTCGCCCAGCGCGACCCCGGGCTGCGCCGGGCCATCGCCCCTGATCCGCGCGGAGATGCTCGGAGCGGCTCGACGGCGCCAGGACGGACGACATCCCGCTGACCACTCCCGCGCTGGCGGCGCTGCTCACCGGCCTCGAGCTCGCCCGGGCCATCTGCCCGGAGCCGACGAGCGTGCGCGAGCTGATCGACGCGCTGAGTCGCCGGACCGGCGCCGGCGCGCGCCGCGGGCGTGACCGGCCCGCCGTCGCGAGGCCGGTTCCGGCACCGGAATCCTCCGCGAGATACACTACGATCGTAGTTACTACGTTCGTGAGTGGGGAGTGTCATGTTCATCGAGTCCGTCGGCCGCGGGCCGACCGTCGTCTTCATCCCGGGCCTGCGGTGCGATCACACCATGTACGCCCCGCAGGTCGAGGCCCTGCGCGACCGGTTCCGGTGCGTGAGCCTCGACGTGCCGGGAACGGGGCGATCGCCCTCGCTGCCGGACCTGCGGGTCGACGACGTCCTGACGCACCAGGCCGACGCGATCGCCGGGGCGCTGCGGGGCTCGGCGTCGAGCGCGCCCACCTGGTGGGGATCTCCTACGGCGGCGTCCTCGTCCAGACCCTCATGCTGCGCCACGGGGCGCTCGCGGCCTCGGCGATCATCTGCGACAGCCTGTGCGACACCCGCGCCCGCACCGTCCCGAGGTGGTTCCGGCTCGCGCCCGCGAGGCTCCAGCCGCTCGCGCTGCGGCTCGCGCCCGCGCGGACCCTGGCGGCCGGCATCCGCGCGGGCCTACGGCAAGTGGCCGCGGGCGGGCGAGGCGATGGCGCAGGGCCCTGCTGGCCGCGCGGCCCCGCGACCTGATCCTCCAGCGCCGCGCGGTCAACGCCGTGCACTACGAACGGCTCCTGCGCTCCTGCCGCACACCGGCGCTGTGCCTGGTCGGCGACCACTCCGCCCTCGCCGTGGAGATGATGCGGCGCACCCACGAGGCGCTGGCGAACTCCGAGTTCGACGTCATCGCGGACTCCTTCGACCCCTCGAGCCTGTGCCGGCCCGAGGAGTTCACGCGGCGCGTCGGGCAGTGGGTCGAGGCCCGCTGCCGGCGGACCGGCGACGCCGACGGCGTCGAGCCGGGCCGGGCGCTGCGGGGGATCATGACGGGGCCGATCCGCCCGGGCGGGACGGCTCCGGCCCCTCACCGCCCGCCCTGCTCCTGCTGCCTGCGCCAGCGGGATGCCGGCGTCGATGAAGCCGTCGATATCGCCGTCGAACACGGCGTCGGGGCTGCCGACCTCGTAGCCGGTGCGCAGGTCCTTGACCATCTGGTAGGGGTTGAGGACGTAGGGAGCGCATCTGGTCGCCCCAGGACGCCTTTGACGTCCCCGGCCAGCTCCTTCTTCCTGGCGTCCTCCTCCTGCTGCTTGAGCAGCAGCAGGCGCGACTGGAGCACGCGCATGGCGGCGGCGCGGTTCTGGATCTGGGACTTCTCGTCCTGCATGGACACCACCAGGCCCCGTGGGGCAGGTGGGTGATGCGCACGGCGGAGTCGGTCGTGTTGACGCTCTGCCCGCCCGGCCCGGAGGAGCGGAAGACGTCGACGCGGATGTCCGTCTCGGGGCACGTCGATGTGGTCGGTGGACTCGATGAGCGGGATGACCTCGACGGCGGCGAAGGAGGTCTGGCGGCGGCCCCTGGTTGTCGAAGGGGCTGATGCGCACCAGGCGGTGGGTGCCGCCTCGACGCTCAGGGTCCCGTAGGCGTAGGGGGCGTGGACCTCGAAGGTCACGGACTTGAGCCCCGCCTCCTCGGCGTAGGAGGTGTTGAGGACCTTGACGGGGTAGCCGTGGCGCTCGGCCCAGCGGGTGTACATGCGCAGCAGCGTCTCGGCGAAGTCGGCCGCGTCCACGCCGCCCGCGCCCGAGCGGATGGTGACGACGGCGTCGCGCTGGTCGTACTCGCCGCTCAGCAGGGTGCGGATCTCCAGCTCGGACAGGTCCTCGGAGATGGCGGCGAGGTCGGCCGCGGCCTCGGCGAGCAGGTCGTCGGCGTCCTCCCCGGACTCCTCCCCGGCCATCTCGACCATGGCCTCCAGGTCGTCGATGCGCGAGCCCATCTCCTGCACGCGCCCCAGCTCGGCCTGGGCGTGGGACAGGTCGGAGGTGACGGCCTGGGCGGCCTCGGGGTCGTCCCACAGGTCGGGGGCGGCGGCGGCCTCGGACAGCTCCGCGATGCGCGCGCGCAGCGCCTCGGGGTCCGTCACCGCGGCGATGGAGGCGTAGGTGTGTCGGAGTCGTTCGATCTCGGCGGAGAAGTCGGTGGCCACGCGGCGAGTCTACGCCAGGGCGGCCCCTGCGCCCGCGCTGACCGGGCCCGCCCTCAGCCGAGCCCGAGGGCGGCGGCCCGGATGAGGAGCGCGTCGAGGACGGCGCGCGTGGCGGGCCCGGGGTCGGAGCGGGTCCGGCGGTGGCGCACGACGATCTGGCGGGCGCCCAGCCCCGGCAGCCGGGCCAGGCTCACGCCGTCGGGCACCCGCCCGGAGATGACGGCGAGCTCGGGCATGAGGGCGTGGCCCCTGGCCGAGGCTGACCATGGCCAGGACGACGTCGTAGTCGTAGGCGACGTGGCGCGTGCTCAGCGGGCGCCCAGCCGGCGCGAGAGCCTGTCGAGCGCGTAGGCGCCCGCGGTGGAGGGGTCGAGGGCGATCCAGGTGGCGCGCGCCAGGTCGGACAGCGTCTGGGGCGCGGCCTGCCCGGGCGGCACGACGACGAGCCAGGACTCGTCCAGGACGGGCACGTCCGCCATGGGGCGCGGCGGGTCGGGTCGGGGTGCGCTCGTCGCGCTCGAGGAGGACCAGGTCGAGCTCGCCGCGCCGCAGCCGGGCCAGGCCGCTGCGCTCCTCGGTCTCCTCGATGGTCATCACCACGCCGGGCATGGTCCGCCTCGACGACCGTGAGCAGCGGGAGCAGCAGGGCGCGGATGGCGGTGGAGAAGGAGCCGATGCGCACGTGCCCGGCGGGGGCGGACCTCGTCGAGCTCGGCGAGCTCGCGCTGGGCCGAGGCGAGCTCGGCCTCGATGCGCTCGGCCGTCCCGGCGAGCACCCGTCCGGCGTCGGTGAGCACGGCCCCGGTGGGCTCGCGGTCGAGCACGCGCACGCCCGCCTCCCTCTCCAGCAGCTTGATCTGCTGGCTGACGGCCGAGGGGGTCAGGTGCTGGGCGTCCGCGGCGGCGACGATGCCCCCGGCCCGATGGACGGCGAGCAGGACGGACAGGCGCGACGGCGTTATCCTCATGTGACTATCGTTTCAGTTCTTCTACAGTCCGGCTACAGTTTCCTGCGATTGAACTTCACCTACCGGGGGGACAGTATTCCTTCCGTGAACGACGTGCTCCCCGTCCTCATCTCCATCGGCGGCTGGATCGGCGCCGCCGAGTTCCTGCTGGCCTACGCCCTGGTCTCCAAGGGGCGCATCGCCGGCGACTCGCTGAGGTACCAGGCGCTCAACCTGTCCGCCTCCGCGCTGCTGCTCATCAACTGCGCCCGCACCGGCGCCTGGCCCAGCGCCATCGCCAACGTCTTCTTCATCATCGTCGGCGTCAACGTCCTGCTGACCGTCAAGCGCGCCCGCATCGCCCAGCTGGCCCGGCGCCGCGGCGCGGGGTGCGCTCCCGCCTGCACCGCCCCGCTGCACCGCGGCCGGGCGCTCCCGCCTGAGCGCGGCCTGACCGCCCCTGTCCCGCCGTCGCCGCTGAGCCGGGGGACGCGCGCCCGCCCCGGGCCGGGCGCGGGACGCTCACGGCGAGACGACCGCCCGCGCCGAGCCGGCCGCCCGGATGGTGAACCCCGGAGGGGATGACGCCCCACGGCAGGAAGGGCGGGCGCGAGCGGGCGCTGAGGGTGACGACGACGGTGGTGGAGTCCACGATCTCGACGCCGGCGACCTCCACGCCCTCCAGGCCGCCGGCGGCGGGCTGACGGCCCAGGTCCGCCTGCGCCGCCGCGCGCGCCCCGGCCTCGGTCAGACCGGGGAGCGCCCCGCCGCCCGCCCCGCCGTAGTAGCCGTCCGGCTCCGCCGCATCGGCGGCGCCGCCGCCGCGGAGTCCGCCAGGCCGTGAGCCGCTTGAGGTCGAGGTGGACCGCCGTCGCCGAGGCGACGACGAGCACGAGGCGCAGGACGACGGCGACCAGGCCGACGCCCAGCAGGAGCGTCCGGCCCTCCTCCCGCGCCGCGGCGGCGCGCGCCCGCGCGATCATCGCCGCGGCCCCCGCGCGCCGGGCGAGGGGTGACGACGCGCTCGCTGTGGACGACGACGGCCTCGCCGACCAGGCCCTCCAGCAGGGGCGGCGACACCCCCGCCTCCACGCGCAGCACGACCCTCCCGCAGCCGGGCTCGGCGCACTCCACGCTCAGGCACTGCGCCGGATCGGCGTCGATCCCCTGGTCGCCCAGGGCCAGTCCGACGGCGGCGCGCGCTGCGCCAGGGCCCCGCCCGGCGTCGACCGCCAGGACGCGGGCCGCGGCGTCGGCGGCGGAGGCCACGGCGAAGGAGGCCGCCTGGATCTGGGCGAGGGCGACGATGAGGTAGAGCACGGGCACGACCACGCCGACCGTCCAGCCGATGAACTCGACGGTCGCGCTGCCCTCCTCCGCCCCGCGCGAGCGGGGGCCGGGCGCTCATCCCGCCCCTGCCCCGGGCGGGTCGGCCAGGGCCGCCTCGTCGACGGCGTGGCCGGTGACCGCCAGCCCCCGCCGGGTCCCCGAGGAGCCCGAGCACCGGCAGCCGGGCGAGCACGCGCACCTCCACCACCGCCAGGCCCCCGGCGCGGGTGCGCTGGACCTGAACGGCCTGAACGCAGTCCTCGCTCAGCGCCGCGCCGGCCAGGGCCCCGCACCCGCGCCTCGGCCTCCGCCGTCGTGCCCCTCGACCAGCGCCGCGCGCCGGGCCCCTCCCCGGCGGCGTCGATCAGGACGTTGCGCACGTGCAGGCCCAGGGCGAGCTGGAGCAGGCCCAGGGCCACGGCCACGACGAGCGCGCCGACCAGGGCGAAGTCGACGACGGCCGAGCCCCTCCTCGCCCGCCCCGCGCGCCCCGGGCCGCGGGCGGGTCAGATCGCACCGGTGACCTTGGCGATGGCGTCGAGGAAGACCTGGGTCAGGGCCGGACCGGCCACGGCCCACAGGGCCACGACGAGGCCGGCGGTCGCGAGCGTCACGAGCACCCAGCCGGGCACGTCCCGCGCTCGGCGGTCAGGGCCGCCGCCGGGCGGCGCGCATGCGGGCGCGGGCGGAGGCGCGCGAGGCGCGGATGGCGCGGGCAGTGCGGGTGGGCGCGGCGCTCGCGGCGGCGGGGGGATATGGCGTTCACGGCGTTCTCCTTGTCGTGGCCGGGTCGATTGCGGGAATGAGGGATTGCGGGAGTGCGGGCGGAGCGGGCCTCACAGGCCGATCCGCAGGACGAACAGGCCCGGGAAGAGGGCGAAGACGACGGTGATGGGCAGGACGAGGAAGACGACGGGGACCATCTGGGCGATCTCCCGCCCTGCCGCCCTCCTCCATGAGCTCGCGGCGGGCGGCCTCGCGGGAGTCGGGCCGCCTGGGAGCGCAGGACGTCGGCCAGGGCGTGCCCTCTCCAGGGCGATCGCGATCGCCTCGGACAGGCGCGCCACCCGGGGCGAGGCGACCCGCTGCTCCAGATGCGCCAGGGCGGTGGTCAGCACGGTGCCGGCGCGCACCTCGGCCAGGGCCAGCGACAGCTCGTCGACCAGCGCGCCGCGCCCCAGCGCCACGACCCGCTCGATGGCGGCGACCGGCCCCTGGCCCGCGCCCACCACCAGCGCGAGGAGCTCGACGACGTCGGGCAGCTGCGCCTCGATGCGGGGCCCGGCGCCGCTCGACCTCCCGGCTGAGCCACCAGTCGCGCCCCGCCGCCCCGCTCAGGGCCGCCAGCAGCGAGGCCGCGATGAGGACCGGGGCGTTGACCGGGCGCACGAGCGCCAGGAGCATGCCGCCGCCCGAGGGTCGCCACCAGGCCCGCGCCCGCCCAGACCAGCTGCTGGAGGCGCAGCTCCTCGTACCCCAGCGCCCCGCCGGCGCGCTCCAGGCGCCGTCTGACCGACGCGGCCGAGGAGCCGCCCCGCTCCAGGACCCGGGCGGCGCGGACGAGGGCGCGGACCAGGGCGGCGCAGACCGTGCGGGAGTCCTCCGGCGGGGCGGCCGCGCGCAGCAGGCCCTGAGGTCCGCGCGCGCCGGTGGACGTAGGGCGCCAGCCGGTGCGCGAGCCTGATGCGGCCCCTGCCGCAGGGCGGACAGGACCAGGAGGAGTCCCGACGGCGGCCAGCAGCCCCGCGCCCGCGCCGACCGGCTGCGCGCTCATCGCAGCACCCGCTCTTCTCGGGCAGCCGCCCCAGGCGCAGCATGAGGCGGTAGGCGATCGCGGAGGCCAGGGCGCCGACCAGCAGGACCAGGCCGCCGGCGGTGGTGGCGTAGGCCTGCGCCGCCTGCGGGCGCGTGGACAGCAGGGCGAGCACGAGCCAGGGGGCGCAGACGGCGACCCGGGCGCCGTTGACGGTCCAGGACTGGCGGGCCCGCAGCTCGCCGCGGGTGCGCAGGTCCTCGCGCAGCATGCGCGACAGGGCCCGCAGCAGGGCGCCCAGCTCCGCCCCGCCGACCTCCTGGGCCAGGCGCAGCGCCTCGATGATCCGGTCGGCGACGGGGTCGGCGAAGCGGTCCTGAGGCGGTCCAGGCTCACGCCGAAGCGGGCCGTGGCGGCGTAGTCGGCGGCGAAGGCGGCGAAGGGGGCGCGCACCGCCTCCGGCCCCCGCTCGGCCAGGGCGCCCAGCGCCTCGGGCAGGCTCATGCCGGCGCGGACGCCGGACACGAGGGTGTCGACCGCCTCCGGCCACGCCTCGCGCAGGGCGGGTGCGCTGCGCCCGGGCGCGCGAGGACAGCAGGAGGTAGGGCAGCCCCTGTGGCCAGGACGCCGAAGGCGACGGCGATGGTCCAGGCCCTTCGACACGCCCAGGAAGACGAGGGCGACGACGAGCCCGAGGACCGCGGTGCCGGCGAGGAAGGCCGCCGGGCTGGTCCCTCCGGCGCCCGCCTGGACGAGCAGGTCGCCCAGGCGCCGCGAGCGCTCCGAGCGCCACTGCGGCGGCGGGGTGGTCAGGGCCAGCCGGACCAGGACCAGGCCCAGGCCGGCGAGCAGCCCGGCGACGGCGCCCATCAGGACCGCCTCCCGCCGACGACCACCGGGCGGGGCCGGGCGCGGCGCCGGCCCCGGTCAGCAGCGCGGCCAGGTCGTGGCCGGCGCGGGCGTAGCGCTCGGGGCAGCCAGGCGCCCTGGGCCGCGCACGAGGCGTCCGCCCCGGTCGCGGTCGAAGACCCGGGCGAGCTCGACGACGCCGCCCTCGACCCGGCCGGACAGGGCGGCGATCTCGCGCACCCTGGCGGCGCCCCTCGGGGTCGAGGCCGAGGTGGACGACCAGGTCGAGGACGCCCGCCACGGTGGGCACCACGAAGTCCGCCGAGACGTTCTGCCCGGCCAGGAGCGGCAGGGTGCAGGCCTTGATGACGGCCTCCCGGGCGGAGTTGGCGTGGATGGTGGACATGGAGGGCAGCCCCGAGTTCATGGCGATGAGCAGGTCGAGGGCCTCGGCCTCCCGGACCTCGCCGATGAGCAGGCGGTCCGGGCGCATGCGCAGCGACTCCTTGACCAGCCGCCTGAGCGTGACCTCCCCGACGCCCTCGATGCTGGGCGCGCGCGTCTGCATGGCCACGCAGTCGCGGTTGCGCAGGGCCAGCTCGAAGACCTCCTCGCAGGTGATGATCCGCTGGCCCGCGGGATGGCGCCGCACAGGGCCCGCAGCATGGTGGTCTTGCCGGACTGGGTGGCGCCCTGAGACGAGGATGTTGAGCCCGGCCTGGACGGAGGCGTCGAGGAAGGCCGCGGCGGCGGGGTCAGCGAGCCCATGCGGACCAGGTCGGCGGTGCGCGCCGCGCGGGAGGCGTGCTTGCGGATGTTGACGGCCCAGTGCCCGGAGGTGATGGGCGGAATGACCACGTGGAGCCTCTCCCGCCGGGGAGCTGGGCGTCGACGAAGGGGCTGACAGGGTCCAGGCGACGGCCCGAGCGCGCAGCATCCGCTCGACGAGGATCCGCAGGTGCTCGTCCTCCAGGATCGTCGTGGTCAGCTCGGGGCGGCCGGAGCGGGCCACGAAGACGCGGCCTGGGGAGTTGACCCAGATCTCCTCGATGGACCTCGTCGTCGAGGTAGGGCTGGAGGGGGCCCATGCCGGCCAGGGCGTCGACGGCGGCGGCCTGGGCGCCGGCCGGGTCGGGCAGGGGCGGGACGAGTCCGGCGTCGGCCCGGCGGACGTAGTCGGCCCCGGCCTGGGCCGCGAGGTCCTCCAGGGCCTCGGTCTGGGTGAGGGGGTCGAGGCCGCGCCGCGCACGAGCTCGCGTATCTCCGTGTGGAGCAGCGTCGCAGCATCCATGGGCGGAAGACCTCGTGGGAGTGAGGGGCCGGTCGACCCTGGGGCGGGGCGCCTGGGCGCCGTGGGGACGTGGCGGCCCCTGCGCACCGCTGCGCGGGATCGCGCCTCTACCCTAGGGCGACGGCGCCGCCCCGGACCAGGGGTCGGCCGATCCTGTGGATAACTCCGGGGCCGCGCGCCGGGCGGCGGGCCCCGACGCACCGAATGGAGCGGAAAAGTGTCCTCTGCGCCCGCGGTCGCCTACGGTTGGGCCATGCCGAGCTCCCCGTCCGACCCGAACCAGACCGTCGACGAGTCCGCCGCGCCTCCGGCGGCGAGGATACCGGGGCGGGGCGGGAGCGGACGGCCGCCGTGCACGAGCTGCGCCGCGACCCCTCCCCGCTGGCCCCTGGCCGCCCTGGCCGCCGTCGCCGTGCCCGGCCTGGACCCGGTGCGCCTGACCCTGCCCCAGGAGGAGTCGCCCGCCCTGCGCGTCGTCGGCGTCATCGACACCCAGGGCCGCCACTGGGAGGTGCTCCAGGCCCGCACCGATGAGGAGGGGACCTGCTGGAGTCGGAGGCGGGGGTCCTGCGGCGCATCGGCTGCCGTGGACGACGGGCGCGCCTCCTTCGATGTGGCGCGCCCGGCGGGGTCGCTGCACCAGGACGGGGTGCATCCAGGTCCGCTCCCACGTGGAGGGCAGGCCCTGTGGACGCCGCCGCCCTCCACCCGGGCCCGGGGCTGTCGGCGGGCTGGGGCGCCCCTGGGCGAGCTCCACGAGCTGAGCACCTCGGTCATCTCCGAGGCCGGGATGCTGGTCTACGACGCCGACGACGTGCGCGACCGCTGGCTGGCGGTGCTCGACGACGCCGCCGCTACCGGCAGGTGCCCTCCGCCCTGCTCTCGCGCTGGGAGCAGGCCCTGGAGGACACCGCGCTGTGGCGCTTCAAGCCCACCGTCGTGCACGGCGACCTGGCCGAGGAGAACATACTGACGGCCGGCGGCGCCGTGGTGGCCGTGCGCGGGCTGAACCAGGCGCACGTGGGCGACCCGGCCGAGGACATGGCCTGGATCTACTCCACCGCCCCGGTGGACTGCCTGGAGTCCATCAGAGTCCGCCTACGACACGGCCCGCCCGAGGGGGTCGACAAGCACCTGCGGGACCGGGCCGAGCTGGTCAGCGAGATGAGCCTGGCCCTGCTGGCTCCTGCACGGCATCGGCTCCGGCCGCCAGGAGGTCATCGACGACGCCGTGTCCATGCTGGCCGACCTGGCCGAGCAGGGTGGGCCGGGAGCCCCTGGTCGCGCCGCACTCCCCTGCGCCTGGCGCCGGTGCCCGGCGAGCGCAGGCGCAGCGGGCCCCGCGCCGTGACCCGCGAGGTGGACATGATGCCGGTGGAGGACGAGGACGACGATCCCTTCCGGTCCCGCCGCCCTTCCCCTTCCCGCTGCGCCTGGCGCCGCGCCCGATCGACCTCGCCCGACGGGGCCTGAGGGCCGCGCGCGGCGCCCGCGGGTCAATCCCCTCCACCCGCAGGGACGCCTCGATCTCGTCCAGGGCCAGCAGGTGCGCGGCCCCGAGCTCGTCGACGAGGCCCGCCGGGGCGGTTGACGTAGACGTAGGCGGCCCGCACCGACTCGGTCCCCACGCCCCGGTGGGCGGCCAGGGCGTGGACGTAGACGCTCAGCTGGTCGACGGGCGCCCGCTGCCACCCGGTCTTCCAGTCCACGACGAGCCAGGTGCCGTCCGGCCCCCGGAACACCGCGTCCAGGCGGCAGCGCAGGGTCGTGGCCTCCAGGGCCAGCTCGAGCTCGGTCTCGGTGTCCTCCAGGACGTGGTCCTGGAGCAGGGGCAGCTCGCAGGCCGTCTTCAGCCAGCGCTCGAGGGTACGCCGTCCGGCGGGGTCGAGGGTGTCGGGCACGCCCGCCTGGGCCAGGGTCAGCAGCTGGCCGCGGGCCGCCAGGCGCAGGGCGACGGCGTCGTGGAAGACGGTGCCCAGGCGCCCGGCCGGGCTGGGCTCTGGGCGGCAGGGGGCGGCGCAGGTCGAGGGCGAAGGCCCCGCGGTCGGCGCGCAGGTCGTCGACCCTGGTGGCGGGCAGGTGGTCGGGCAGGCGCACCGACGGCGTCCGCCCGCGGCCGCGCGAGCGCTCGGCCAGCAGCAGCCGCGCGTCGGCCTCCCACTGGTCGGCGACGGGGTCCGCGCCCGCCGGCCCGCCCTCGAGCCCGGCCCCGGCGGCCCGGGCCGCCGCGACCTGGGCGGCGGCCCGGCGGCGCGCCCGGCGGCGGACCCCCGCACGCCGTCGGGCTCGGGCGGCGGCCAGGTCCCGGTCGCGCCGGAGGCGACCAGGGGTTGGGCAGGCCCTCGTCGTAGTCCTGCAGGCCCGGCCTGTAGGCGTCCACCAGGTCCCGGCGCACGAGCTCGGCCAGGAAGCGGGACATGGGGCGCGGCGCCGTCGCCCGCCCGGCCAGGTGGGGAGCCGGTCAGGAGCAGGTCGTGGCGGGCGCGGGTGAGGGCGACGTAGGCCAGCCTGCGCTCCTCGGCCAGCGCGAAGCGGCCCAGCGCCAGGGTGTACTCCTCCCAGGCGTCCTTGATGGCCGGGGCCTCGAGTCCAGCTGCGACGCGCGCGAGCGGGGCGAAGGGCGGCAGGGTCCGGGCGTCGGCCCGCAGGGGTGGGGCAGCTCCTGCGCGTCGGTCATCCACCCCCTGTCCGCCACGGCGAGGTCCTCGCGCGCCCGGACGCGGTAGAAGGGGAAGACCTGCTCGACCAGGCCGGGCGACGGCGACCGCGTCCCACTCCAGCCCCTTGGCGGCGTGGACGGTCAGCAGCTGGACCGCCCCCGGCTCGGGCTCGACGCGGGGGCCTCCATGCCGTTCTCCCGCCTCGGCGGCGTCGAGCCACGCCAGGAAGCCGGCCGGGGCGGGGCGGTCCGTCTGCGCGGCGAACTGCTCGGCGACCTGCCGGAAGCGGTCCAGGGCCCGCCGCCCCAGGGGGTTGCCGACCCGGGCGGCGACCTCGATGTCCAGGCCGAGGGCCTGCTCGGTCAGGACCACCAGGGTCGGGCAGGGGCAGGGCCAGGCCGGCGCGCACCCGCCGCAGGGCGCGCGGCCAGGCGGACGGCGGCGCGGGCGCCGGCGCCGCTGAGCCCCGGGGCGCCGGGCGGCGCGGACCGGTCGCCGGCGTCCGCCCGGCGCGCCAGGGCCTCGATGGCCTCGGACAGCAGCGGCGCCTCCCGCTCGGCGTCCTCATCGGTCTCACTCGGCCCGGCCCGGCCCCGGCGGCCCCATCAGCGCCGTCGGCCCGACCGGCCCCGGCCCCCTCGTCGCCCCGGCGGCGCGGGGCGCGGACCTGGTCAGGCCAGCGCCGCCAGGGCGGCGAGGTCGGCGGCGCCCAGGCCCCTGGCCGGTGAGCAGGCGCATGAGCCGCTCGCCGCGCTCGGGGTCGGCCGCCACCGTCAGGGCGGCGCGGACGTCGGCGACCTCCGGCACGTCGAGCATGCCGCCCAGCCCGATCACCTCGTAGGGCACGCCCCGCTCCTCCAGGGGCCTCGGCGATGGGGCGATCTGGGCGCGGGTGCGGCACAGGGACCGCCATCTGGGCGTCCGGGCCCCACCGCTCCTCCATGAAGGCGGCGATGGTGCGCGCCTCCTGGAGCGGGTCCTGCACGAAGGCGCGACGACGCGGCCCTCCTGCGGGCCGGCCCCGGGCGCTCGCGCAGCTCCTCGACGGGGATGCGGACCGCCTCAGGGGTCCCAGGGCCGAGCCTCGCGGCGGCGCAGCGGCGAGGAGATGACGTTGGCGGCCCGCAGGATCGCCCGGTCGTTGCGCCAGGCGGTGGACAGCGGCAGGACCGGGGACCCGGCGGCGCCGTCGGGGTTGAAGCGCTCGTGGAAGGCGTCCAGGGCCCCGGCGCTGGCGCCCCGCCAGCCGTAGATCGCCTGGTTGGGGTCGCCGACGGCGGTGACCCCTCCCCGGCGAAGAGCGCGGACAGCAGGCGGATCTGGGCCACGGAGGTGTCCTGGAACTCGTCGAGCAGGACGGCCCGGTGGCGCTCGCGCAGCTGCCGGGCGACCTCGGGCGCCTCCTCGGCGATCCGGCAGCCCAGGGCGATCTGGTCGCCGAAGTCGAGCAGGGCGTGGCGCCGCTTGTAGTCCCGGTAGGCGGCCACCGCCTCCAGCATGCCCAGGCGGTTGCCCAGCGCCTCGGGCACGCCCCGCACCAGGGTCCTGCACCCGCGCACGGACGCGACGCCCTCCATGAGGGCGACGAGCTCGTCGAGGCGCTCGGCGGCCTCGTCCACGGTCAGCAGGTTCTCGCTCAGGGCCCCTCCATCGCCAGACAGGGACCGAGGCGGCGGCGCCGGGGCGGTCCACCGGCAGGGCGCGGTGCGCTCTCGACGATCCGCACGGCGATCTGCCAGGCGCGCGCCCCGGTGATGAGGGTGGAGTCCGGGTCGACGCCTATGCGCAGGCTGTGCTCGCGCACGAGCGAGCCGGGCGAAGGCGTTGTAGGTGGCGATGGCGGCCCCGGCCTCCTCGTCGAGGCGGACCAGGCCGGAGCCGGCCAGGCGGGCCAGGCGCGCCGCCACCCGCTGGTCCAGCTCGGCGGTGGCCCTGCGGGTGAAGGTCAGGCCCAGGACCTGGTCGGGGCGCACCTCGCCGCGCACGACGAGGTGGACCACGCGCTGGCTCATGGTGGCGGTCTTGCCGCTGCCGGCCCCGGCCACGACGAGCAGGGGGTCAGCGGGTGGGCGATGATGCGCGCCTGCTCGGGCGTGGGGGGCGGCACGCCGAGGATCTCGGCCAGGGCCCGGGGGCCGGGGCGGGGCGGCGCTCATGCGACGACCCTGCGGCCCTCGGGCCGGATCGGGCAGGAGTCCTGACAGGGGCAGGTGCGGCACTGCTCGCCGGCGCGGGCCGCCAGCACGGGGCCCGAGGCCGCCAGCGCCGCCTCGCGCAGCATGTCGCGGGCCCAGTCCTCGCCGGTGTCCGGATCGGGCTAGGGGGCCAGGGCGGCCCCGGCCGGCGCCATGACGGGGGCGCCCCGGTTCTTCTTGGGCGGCTCCTTGCCCAGCAGGACCAGGGCGCCGCCGTCGACCTCGTAGCCCAGGGCCCGGAGGGCCAGGCGGTAGACGGCCAGCTGGGGTGGCGGGCCGGGTCGGCGGGGACCCGCCGGCCGGTCTTGAAGTCGATCAGGCGCACCCTGGCCGCACCCGGGCCCGGCCTCGGGGCTCCGCGGTCCCGGCCGGGCCGGGCGCGTCGAGGTGCTCGAGGCGGTCGATGCGCCCGGCGACCAGGACGGGCAGGGCCGAGCCCGTCCCGGCGGGGTCGGGAAGGCTCAGCGCGGCGCGCACGGGCAGCTCGGCCCGGGCGACGGGCGGGCCTGGCCCAGGTAGGCGTCCAGGCGCTCGACCATGGCGCGGCGCGCCCGGCGCGCACCGACCCCAGCCACGTGTCCGGGTAGGCCAGCTCGGGCAGGCACTGCTCGAAGCGGGCCATGAGCCCGGCCCCGCGCAGGCCGTCCCGCTGCGCCTCCTGGGCCAGGCGGTGGACGAGCTCGCCCAGGACCTGGGCGCCCGAGGTCGCCCCGCCCCCGCCGACGCGGGTGAGGAACCAGCGCAGCGGGCACAGCAGCAGGGCCTCGACGTCGGAGGGGCTCACCCTGCACCCGCCGCCCCGGGGCCACCAGGGGCGCGTCCGAGGTGGGCCCCTGCCAGCCCGCCCAGGCGGCGGGGTCGGCCCCGGGCGCGCCGGCGTCGGCCAGGACCGCCAGGATCCGGGTCGCCCGGCGGGCGCGCTCGCGCTCCACGGGGCCGGCGGCCGGCAGGTTGCCGTCGAGCGCGGCGCGGCGCAGCCGGGCGACCAGCCCCCGCAGGGTCAGGTCGTCGACGTCGGGGGCGACGAGGGGCCCCGTCGACGTCGACGACGTCGGCGCCCGCGGCGCGGGCGATCTGGGTGAGGAAGGAGGAGGGTGCGCTGTCCCTCGTCGGCGACGGCGGTGACCAGCAGGCGGCGGTGGCGCGGGTCAGCGCCGCCAGGAGCATGCGGCGCTCGTCGGCGCGGACCTGGGCGCGCGGAGGCGGGGTCGGTCCGGGCCCTGCGGCCGGCCCGGGCGGCGTCCAGGCCCAGGCGGTCCAGGACGGCCTCGACCAGCAGGCCCGAGCGCGTCATGGTGTCGCGCAGGCGCAGGTCGGGCCAGGCGTCGCGCCCCACCCCCATGACCGCCACGACCTCCCACTGGGAGCCGACGGCGCGGGCGGGGGTCAGCACGGCCACTCCCCGGGCCGCGACCCGTGGGGGCCACGGAGTCCGAGGGCAGGACCTCGGCGTCGAGCTCGGCCAGGAAGGCGGCGGCCCCGGCCCCCGGGTGGCGCTCGGCCCACACCTCGGCGCGCTTGAACAGGGCGGTGACCACGTCCAGGTCCCGTCTCGGCGGCCTCGGCCAGGAGCGGCTCGGCGCCCGCGTCGGCCCCCAGGGCCGCGGCGCGTCACCGCCCGGCGCAGCCCGAGGCGTCCCACACCGCCCACAGCAGGGCCTCGGCGTCCACGCGCGCGGGGCTCCCGCCGGGCTCCCCGGCAGACCCGGCGCGCCGCGCGCACGATCGGCCGCGCCCACCAGGGCGCGCGGCCCTGGTCGGCCAGGGGCTCGTCCGCCAGCTCCTCGGCCAGGGCCCCGGCCGCCTCGGGCGAGGCCAGGGCGGCCAGCAGGTTCTCGTCGGGGCCGGACTCGGGCGGGCCGGTCCGGCGCAGTCGGCGGCGCAGCCGGCGCAGGTCCAGGGCGCTCAGGCCCACCAGGGGCCGGTGAGCAGGTCGAGGGCGGCGGCGCGCTCGGGCGCTCCCCTGCGCCCCCAGGCGCCCGTCCAGCGCCGCCCGCGCCGCGGACAGGACGGCCCCGGCGGCGCTCTCGGCGCGCAGCAGCACCGCCGGCGTCGTCGTGGCCAGCGGCACGCCGCGGCGGCGCAGCTCGCGGGCCACGGCCCGGGCGCGATCCGCCGAGCGCACGACGACGGCCATGGCGTCCCAGGCGGTGTCGTGGTGGACGTGCTCGCCGCGCAGCGTCCGGGCCACGTGCGCGGCCTCCTGGGCGGGGCCGGAGGCCACGAGGGACCTCCACGCCGCCCGGCCGGGCATCGCCCGGGCCCGCGCCGCCCACCTCGGCGCCGTCCGGCGCGCCCGGCGCCAGGCGGTGGGAGGCGGTGCCGGTCACCGGGATCCGCCCTGGCCTGGTCGCGCCACACGGCCCGCAGGGCGGGGTGCCGCGGTGGGAGGTGCGCAGGATGAGGCGCTCGGCGGCCAGGCCCGAGCGGTCCTCGGCCTCCACCAGCAGGCTCAGGCTGCCCCGCGGAAGGTCTCGACGGCGAGGTCCGGGTCCCCAGCACCACGACCTGGGCGCGCCGGCCGTCGGCGTCAGGGGCGGGCGAGGGCCGCCAGGAGGCGGGCCGTGGCGGCGGTGCAGTCCTGGTGGTCGTCGACGACGACCAGGTCGGGCACGGGGCGGGCCCCGGTCACGCCCCGGCCCCCACGCCTCCAGGGCCTCCACGGCGCGGTCCTGGACGCGGGCGGTGTCCATCCGGCGGATCTCGCCGCGGCGCTCGGCGGTGGGCCTGCCCTGGGCGTCCCAGGTGCGCAGGAGGGCGGGAGGCCGGGCCCCCAGGGCAGCGTCCAGCTCGCGCCCCAGGGCGGCCAGGGCCCCGGCCCCCACGCCCAGCCTCCCGGCGCGGGCCAGCAGGTTGCGCAGCTCGGTGCGGAAGGCCCGGGAGGCCACGGCCTCGGGCGGCAGCCCCGGCCACTGCTCGGGGCGGATGAGGGCCGCCAGCGCGGCGTCCTCCTCGGCGCCGGCCAGCAGGACCGGCGCGGGCAGCGGGTCGGGGCGGCGGGTGAGGAAGGCGGTGAGGACCGCGAAGGCGTAGCCGGCGGGGGTGCGCACCCTCACGGCGCCGTCGGCGAGGGCCCGCCGCGCCAGGCGCGCCGCGCGGTGCGCAGGGCGTTGGCGCGGGCCCGGGTGGGCGCCAGGAGCAGGGCGTCGCGGCTCCCGCCGGGCGGCGTCGAGCAGCAGGTGCAGCGCCAGGCAGGTCTTGCCGGTGCCGGGGGCCCCCCAGGACCACGACGTCGGCGCTGCCCCCACCCGCCCGATCACCTCCCGCCCCGAGGCGTCCGGGTCCGGGAGGGGCTCGAGCGCGACGAGGGGCAGGAGCCGCACCGGGGGAGGCGTCCGTCGTCGTCCATGGGCCCATCAGACCACGCGGGTGCGACGCGAACCGGCGTCCCCGCCGACGGCGCGCGCAGCGGGCCGCAGGCGCCCTCACAGGGAGGCGACGAGCGCCGGGATGTTCACGACAGGGCCCAGCAGGCCCTCGACCATGAAGCCCTCCGTGGTGCCGTGGTCGAGGAAGGCGCGCATGAGGTCCGCCCCGGGGCCCGCCAGGCGCACCGGGCCGCCGGCCAGGTGGCGGGTCAGCAGGGAGCGGAAGGCCCTGACCCCGCGGTGAGTAGTCGGACTTGTACTTGGTCGTGGCGCCGTCGGCGTAGGTGATGACGAAGCCCTCCTCCCGGTTCTCCTCCGCCCGCCGGGCGCCGCTGCCAGCGCCGCCAGGGCGTCGTCGTCGGCGGCCGGCGACAGGACCTCCACGGGCGGGCAGACGAAGCCGAAGTCCTCGGCCAGGTCCCGGCGCAGCCCGTCGAGCAGCACCGCGTCCTCCTGGTTGCGGATGGCGTCGAGCAGCACCACCTTGTCGTCGCCCCTCGTCGATGATGTGGGGGTCGCGGCGGCTGATGACCTCGAAGGTGAGCGAGGCGCCGGCCCGGGCGATGCGCTCGGCGAGCTCGTCGGCCCTCCCGCCCAGGTGGGCCTCCAGGAGGGAGCAGGGCGTGCTCGGAGTAGGCCGTGACGCCGGACTTGGAGAACACGCGCAGCCGCCCGTCGATGACGCTGACGATGCCGAGGTAGCCGTTCCACTGCGGCGCACGGTCAGGGCGGCCGGCCCCGGCGCGCACGACCTCCTCCAGGTCCGCCGGGCCGGGGGCTGGCCGATGTTGAAGAACTTGTCGTAGCCGCGGGCCACGACCTCGTCGTCGGCCTCGCGCAGGAACAGGCCCCGGGCCCGGCAGCTGGTCTCGTCCCAGATGCCCTTGGCGAAGGCCCGCTTGGTGAAGTTGCAGGGCGAGCACGCCGGGCAGCCCCTCGACCCGGCGCACGCGCACCTCCGGGTGGGCGCTCATGCGCGACACGAGGCTGGTCGGGTCGGCGGCGGCGCCGACGGGCTCGACGCGCTCCTGCTCGAAGGCGCGCAGGTGCGCGCGCCGTCGGCGCCGATCTCCAGGACGGCCAGGTGCCCGCCGTCCTCGACCCGGTGCTCCAGGGTGTACACGTTGGGCGCGGCAGTGCGGGCCCCGGCTCCTCGGAGCGGGCCCCGTTGCAGTGCCCGTGGACCTGGAGGATCCGCGGGTGGGACAGGCGCTCCTCGACGGCGCGCGCGTAGCTCGAGCGCCCCTGGAAGGCGGTGGAGCGGTCGGAGGAGCCGAGCAGGAGCTGGAGCATGGGGACCTCGGTGAGGTCCCAGGCCAGCAGGCCGTCCTCGCCCTCGACGGCGATGCGGTCGATGGTGGCCGGGTCCAGGCCGGCGTGGGTGATCAGGATGTGCTCGCCGGCGAGGCGCAGGCCGACCAGGGGGACCATGCACGCCAGGAGCGCCTGGATCTCGCCTCGGCTGCGCCCGGCGGCCAGGATCTGGCTCGCGCGAGGCGCGGGTGTCGGGCCAGCCGCCGGCGCGGACCTCGCCGATGAGCATGCGCAGGTGCTCGTCGTGGTTGCCCTCGACGAGGACGACGTTGTCGGGCACCGCCCCGTCCTGGACGATGAGGTCCGTGACGCCCGCGGCGTCGGGGCCGCGGTCGAACAGGTCGCCGACGAAGACGAACAGGGAGGCGGGGTCCCAGCCCCCGTAGAAGTCCTTGACCTCGGCCAGGGCGCCGGCGCAGCTCTGGACGTCGCCGATGACGACGACGCGCTCGTAGCCGGAGGCGTCGATCTCCTCGACCGTGTTCAGGCGCCGCACGTCGTCGAGGCGCACGACCCGCTCGGTCACGGAGGCCGCGCCGCCGCGGACCCGGGCGGCGATGTCCGCCACGACCCGGGGCTCGACGTAGCCCAGGGCCCCGCGGCGGGTCTCATTGCGCTCGATGAGCTCGGCGTCGGTCAGGTCCCCTGGACGTCGACGACGTAGACCTCGTAGCCGCAGCGCCGGGCGAGCGAGGCGAATTCGCGGTAGCTCTTGCGCGAGGGGTTGGTGCAGTCGAGCAGGAGGGTGGCGCCCTGGCGGATCCGGGAGGCGACGGCGGCCTTGAAGGCGGCCACGACCTGCTTCTCCGCGCCGAAGGTCATGGACAGGGTGGGCGCGCCGTCCAGGTCCGTGAAGGTGGCCGAGAACAGGCGTCGGAAGTCGTCCAGGCCGACGGCGAGGTCGCCGAGGCGGTGACGGCGGATCAGAGTCGACTTGCCCGCGCGCAGGGTGCCCCGCGCAGGACGAACATGGTACGCATGTGCGCACCTCCTCTCGGACGGCGGGGCCCGGGCAGGGCCTCGCAGAGCCCCCGCCGGGCGGCGGGGGCGCGCCGGTGACGGCGGGCGACAGGATACCGCCGAGCGCCGGGCGGCGCGCGCCACTAGGATCTGCGGCACGGGGCGCCCCTCGCGCCCGACGACGAATCAAGGAGCATCATGCAGGGTCACCATCGGCATCAAAGCACTCCGGTCGCGAGCTGAGCCTCGAGACCTCCGCGAGCCAGGACGAGGTCCTGGAGATCCTGGCCGGCGCCTCGACGAAGGACGTCGCCCTCGCCGACGACAGGGGCCGCAGGGTCTTCGTGCCGGCCGGGTCCCTGGCCTACGTCGAGCTCGGCGAGGCCGCGCCCCGCCGCGTCGGCTTCGGCATCTGAGCCCTGCCCGGCCGGCTCGCGCGCGGCCCGGGCGCGGGCTTTTCAGTAGCGCAGGCCCAGGCTCCGCATGCGCGTCACGGCGCCCTCGGAGAGCACCGCGTGGACGTCCTCCAGCCCGGCGGCGCTGTCGAGCAGGGGCGGGAGGAGGCGAGCATGCGCTGGAGCGTGCCGATCTCCTCCCCGACCACGCGCCGCCCCACAGCCCCAGCCTGCCCGCCAGCTGCGGGTCGGAGTCGATGCCCGGCACGAAGCGCGTCGGCCGCGAAGCGGGCGGAGCGGTCCTCGACGAGGGCCCCGCTCAGCCCGCTGCGCAGCGGCTCGGACAGGCCCGCGGCCAGCGCCCGGCAGAAGTCCGCCAGCAGCCCCAGCGCCAGGTGGGTCTTGAGCAGCCGCTCGGCCCAGTCCAGCAGGGCGCAGCCGCTGGTCGAAGTCGCCCAGCGCCCTCCATGAAGGGCTCGGCGGCCGCGGCGGCGTCGGCGCCCACCGAGGCCGCCAGCGCCCCCAGCCCGTCGAGGGCGGCCACCCGCTCGGCGCTCATCCGCAGCATCTCGCCGCGCTCGGCCATGGACGGGGCCCTGTCGGCGTCCTTGGCGTGACGGATCGAGGACACCGTGCAGGAGTAGACGACGACGCCCAGGACGCTGCGCTCGTGCTCGGACAGAATGGGGGCGCGTCACCGCTACCGGGGACGGTCGCCGCAGCAGGAGGAGTCATGGCTCAAGCTGGGGCGCGCGCCCCCGGCGGTCGCGCCGCGGTGACTTCGCCCACGTCGGAGCTGTGCGGCCCGCCACCAACCGGGTCACGACCCGCCGGAGGGCGCCACCCTGAAGCCCGTCCACGGCTGCCCGGTCGTCCAGCAGGCACGCCCGCCGGTCGACCCGGCGCACGATTCACGATCGGCTGCCACCCGCGACCGCGTCGCACCCGCGCCCGACCCGTCGGCCGGGCGGGCGGCGCCCGCGGCGCCGGCAGTCCGGCGCCGCGGCGCTCGCGCGCGCGGTCCCCGATCGAAGGAGCCCCGTGACCGACGACAATCCCCACCACGACACCCGCCCCGACCCGCGCCGCACCGCCGGCCGGCCCGCCGAGCTCGGGCATCATCAGGACCGCCGGCGCGCACGCCCCCGTCCTGGACGAGGCCACCCCGACATCACCGACGAGGGCGCCGCCGACATCACCGACAGGACCTTCGCCGACTACGGCGTCGAACCGGAGATCTGCCGGGCGCTGGCCGCCAGGGGCATCACCCGCCCTTCCCCATCCAGGCCCTCACCCCTGCCCGTGGCGCTGGAGGGCCTGGACATCATCGGCCAGGCCAAGACCGGCACCGGCAAGACCCTGGGCTCGGCATCCCCTGCTCATGGACACCCTGGGGCCCTGGGCGAGGAGGGCTGGGACTCCGACCCCGCCGCCGGCAGCCCGCAGGCCCTGGTGGTCCCTGCCCACCCGCGAGCTGGCCAAAGCAGGTCGCCGTCGAACTTCGCCCAGGCCGCCTCCGAGCGCACCGTGCGCATCGTCCAGGTCTACGGCGGACGCGCCTACGAGCCGCAGATAGAGGCCCTGGAGCGGGGCGCGGAGGTCGTCGTGGGCACGCCGGGGCGCCTCATCGACCTCATGGACCGGCATCTCCTGGACCTGACCCACGTGACCACCGTCGTCCCTGGACGAGGCCGACGAGATGCTCGACCTGGGCTTCCTGCCCGACGTGGAGAAGATCCTGGCGCGCACCGCCCCTGACCGCCAGACCATGCTCTTCAGCGCCACCATGCCCGGCGCCGTCGTCGCCCTGGCGCGCCGGTACATGACCAAAGCCGACCCACATCCGCGCCCAGGACCCGGGCGACGAGGGCATGACCGTCAAGACCACCAGCAGGTCGTCTACCGCACCCACGCCCTGAACAAGGTCGAGGTCCTGGCCCGCATACTCCAGGCCTCCGGACGGGGCCGCACCATCATCTTCGCGCGCACCAAGCGCACCTGCGCGCGCGTGGCCGAGGACCTGGCCGCCGCGGCTTCGCCACCGCCGCCCTCCACGGCGACTCCGGCCAGGGCGCCCGCGAGCAGGCGCTGCGGGCCCTGCGCAACGGCAAGGTCGACGTGCTCGTGGCCACCGACGTGGCCGCCCGCGGCATCGACGTCGACGACGTCACCCACGTCATCAACTACCAGTGCCCCGAGGACGAGAAGATCTACGTCCACCGCATCGGCCGCACGGGGCGCGCCGGGCACTCGGGCACCGCCATCACCTTCGTCGACTGGGACGACGTGCCCCGCTGGCGCCTCATCGCCAAGGCCCTGGGCCTGCCCATCGAGGAGCCGGTGGAGACCTACCACACCAGCGACCACCTCTTCGCCGACCTGCACATCCCCCGGGGCGTGAGCGGCACCCTGCCGCGCTCCCAGCGGACCCTGGCGGGCCTGGACGCCGAGGAGATCGAGGACCTGGGCGAAACCGGCCGCCACGACCGCGAGCCGCGCCCGACGCGGGGCCGGCGGGGCGGGCGCGACGGCGGACGCGGCTCGCGCTCGGGGCGCTCGAGCGCGAACCCGAGCGGGCGAGCGCTCCGAGCGGGCGCCGGCGAGGGAGCGCGAGCGCCGCGGCCGGGCGGCCAGGAGCGGGACCCGGACGCACCCGCAAGCGCACCCGCGGCGGCAGGCCCGTCGCGCCCCGCGACGACGAGGGCTGACAAGCGGCCCGGCGAGGGCGCGACGGGGCGGGCCCCCGCCCCGCGCGGCCCCGGCCGCCTCAGAGCAGGACGGCGATGTAGGCCAGGACGCCGTCGGCGATCATCTGCACGGCGATGGCCGCCAGCAGCAGGCCGAGGATGCGGGTGAGCACGCGGATCGCCGAGTCCCCAGGACCCGGGTGCAGGGTCAGGAGAAGCGCAGCGCGAGCCAGATGACCACGTGCGTGGCCAGCAGCGCCAGGACCACGCTCACCCAGCCCGCGACCGGCGTCGCCGCGGACTCCACGGCCACCATGGCCGCGACGATGGCGCCCGGGCCGGCCAGGAGCGGGGTCCCCAGGGGCACCAGGGCGGCGTTGGCGGTGACCGCGTCCGGGTCCGGGCTCTCGTCGGCCCTGTCGGTCAGCAGCTCCAGGGCCACCAGCAGCAGGAGCAGGCCCCCGAGATCTGGAGGGCCGGCACCGTGATGCCCAGGAACTTGAGGATGTAGCGGCCGAAGACCGCGAAGACGAAAGATGACCCGAGAAGGACACGAGCGTGGCCTGGCGAGCCGAGGACTTGCGTCGCGGGCCGTCTGCCGGCTGGTGAGCGACAGGAAGATGGGGATCGCCCCCAGCGGGTCCTGGATGACCAGGATCGTGGTGAAGGCCGTGGCGAAGAGGGTGAGACGTTGAAGACGGAGTCGAGCATCAGGGGGTCCGGGTCCGGGTCTGAAGGGGCGGGTTGGTCGGAGGTCTGGTCTCTGCGGCGTCTGCGCAGCTGCGCCCCTACGGCGTCACCAGCGGCAGGGCCCCTCGGCCACGATCCGCTCCAGCAGCTCGGGGGCAGGAGGTTCTCCCCCAGGCGGTTGGGCTTGCCGGCGCCGTGGTAGTCCGAGGAGCCCGAGCACCCCAGGCCCAGGCGGGCGGCCAGGCGCCGGGCCTGCTCGCGCTGGGCGGGCCCGTGGTCGCGGTGGTCGACCTCCAGGGCGGCCAGACCGGCCTCGGCCATGCGCGCGAAAGGTCTCGTCGGGCACGAGGCGCCGCTGGCGGGAGGCCGCCCGCGGGTGAGCCGCCACGGGCACGCCCCGGCGGCGCGCACGAGCTCGCAGGCCTCCACGGGGTCCAGGGCCCGGTGGCGCACGTAGTAGGGGCTGGAGGTCGCCAGGGGCCGGCGAAGGCGGCGGCGCGATCGGGGAAGCAGCCGGCCGCCACGAGGGCGTCGGCGATGTGGGGGCGGCCGATCGTCTCGCGCCGCCGGCGCGGGCCGCCACGTCGCGCCAGGTGATGGGGTAGTCGGCGGCCAGGCGCTCGACCATGCGCCGGCCGCGGTCGGCCCGCGAGGTCCGCACCTCCTCCAGGGCGGCCGTCAGGGCGGCGTCGTCGGGGGTCGAAGAGGTAGGCGAGCAGGTGGAGGGTCGCGCCGTCGTCGGAGCAGGAGATCTCGGCCCGCGCAGCAGGGCGACGCCGGTGCCGGCCACGGCCGCCGCGGCCTCGGCCCACCCGGCGGTCGTGTCGTGGTCGGTCAGCCCGACGACGTCGAGGCCGGCCCTCGCGGCGGCGGCCATGAGGGCGGCGGGGAGTCGGTGCCGTCCGAGCAGGCCGAGTGGGTATGGGGATCGATGCGCACGCCCGCCAGTGTAGGGGGCGCCGTGGGAGGATGGGGACATGAGCGAACCCGCCGCCGCGTCCGCGCCGTCGCCGGCGCTCCCCCCGCCGCAGCGCCGCCCGTGCGGATCGGCCTGGTCGGCGCCGGCTTCATCGCCCGCTGGATGATGGAGGCCGTCGCCGTCGTGCCAGGGGCCCAGGCTGTGGCCGTCGCCTCCGCGCACCCCGAGCGCGCCGAGGCCTTCGCCGCGGCCTCACCCATCGCCCGCTCCTACGCCGGGCTGCCCCAGATGCTCGAGGGCGGGCGGCGCGCCGGGGCCGAGATCGACCTGATCCACATCGGCTCGCCCAATGCCCTGCACGCCGAGCAGGCCGTCGCCGCCCCTGGACGCCGGCTACCACGTGCTGGTGGAGAAGCCCTTCGCGCTGCACCCGCGCCAGGCCGAGGAGATGATCGCCGCGGCCCGGCGCAACGATCGCTTCCTCATGGAGGGTGGCTGACGGCCTTCGAGCCGGGCGCGCGGACCGTGCGCGGGCCCTGCCCGACCTTCTCGCCGACGGCCCGGGCCCCCACCGCGCCCTGCTGGTCAAGGAGCAGTTCTCCAGCCGGATGGCCGCCTACCGGGCGGGGCCTGCCGCCCGCCTTCGACCCGGCGGCCGGCGGGGCAGCCCTCATGGACCTGGGGGTCTACCCGTGTCCATGGCCGTCCACCTGTTCGGCGAGCCCGCGCGGGTGCGGGCCGCCGGCCGCCTGCTGGCCTCGAGGGGCGGACTCGCACGGCGTCGTCGTCCTGGACTACGAGACCCTGCCGGACGGGCGGGCCACGGACCTGGAGGTCGTGTGCCTGCACTCCAAGACCTCGCGGGGCGCCGCCCCCTCCTCGATCGCCTCCGACAACCTGGCCCTGAGCATGGACGACGTGCAGTGGCCCCGCCGCATCGCCCTGACCGGGCCGCAGGGCGAGCAGGACCTGTCGGTGGACTCGGACGGCCCGGTGCTCGCCCGCGAGACTGGCCGAGGTCTGCCGCCTCGTGGCCCGCGGGAGGCGCGAGTCCGACCTCCACCCGCTGGAGGCCTCGCTGGCCTGCGTGCGGGTGCTGGCCCGGGCCCGCGAGCGGGTCGGGGTGCGCCTGCCGGGCGACGAGTAGGCCGGCGCGTTGTCCCGACCGCCCCGACCGCCCCACTGCCCCCGGCAGTCTTGACGCCCCGGTTGCGGGGCCGGCGGCGGGCGGGCCGGCGCGGTGGGAGGATGGCTTCATGACCCAGTCGCAGACCCCGTCCCCAGCTCCTCCGAGGCCCCGAAGGAGGCCCCAGTCCCTCGCGCAGCGAGGCAACAACCGCTCCCGGCAGCCGACGAGACCGGGCCTTCCGGGACTTCATCGGCTCCGGGTGGGGTCCGCCCTGACACCCGCCCGCCCTGTCCGAGGCCGCGCCGTGAGCCGCCAGGCGGCGGGCGGCGCTGGGCGCTCGCTTCGGCGAGCGCCTGGTCCTGCCGGCCGGCCCCCTCAAGACCCGCAATAACGACTGCGACTACCGCTTCCGCCCCCACTCGGCCTTCTCGCACCTGGCGGGCACCGGCACGGACTTCGAGCCCGACGCCGTGCTCGTCCTGGAGCCCCCTGATCCCCGCCAGGGGCGCCGCGGCCGACGGCGAGCCCACCCACGAGGCGGTGCTGTGCTCCGGCCGCGGGCCCCGCGCTCCAGCGAGGAGTTCTACGCCGACCCGCGCTACGGCGAGGCTGTGGGTGGGGTGCGCCCCTCCATCGAGGAGGTCGAGGCCGCCACGGGCCTGCGCGCGGCCCACATCGACACCCTTCCCGACGCCCCTGGCCAGGACGCGGGCGCCCAGGGCGTGCAGCTGCGCGTCATCACCGAGGCCGACGCCGCCGTCACCGCGCAGGTCGACCGGGTCCGGCAGGCCGCCGGGCAGGTCCACGGCCAGGACGCCCGCAGCGCCGACGACGCCCCTGGCGGAGGCCGCCAGCGAGCTGCGCCTGGTCAAGGACCCCTGGGAGATCGACCAGCTCCAGGCCGCCGTCGACGCCACCAAGGCCGGTTTCGACGACCTCATCCGCTCCATCCCGCGGGCCAAGGGCCACTGGCGCGGCGAGCGGGTCCTGGAGAGGGCCTTCGGCGCCAGGGCCCGCGAGGAGGGCAACGGCCTGGGCTACGACACGATCGCCGCCGCCGGGAACCACGCCAACACCCCTGCACTGGATCGGCAACGACGGCCCGGTGCGCCCGGCGAGATGGTCCTGGTCGACGCGCCGGCGTGGAGGTCGACTCCTCTACACCGCGGACGTGACCCGCACCATCCCCGTGGACGGGCGCTTCACCGCCCCCAGCGCCGCGTCTACGAGGCGGTGCTGGAGGCAGCCGACGCCGCCTTCGTCAGGGGCGGGCGAGAGCAGGGTCCGCTTCCGGGACCCTGCACTCGGCCGCCATGGAGGTCCTCGCCCGCCGGCTCCACGAGTGGGGCCTGCTGCCCGAGGGCGTCAGCGCCGAGGACTCCCTGTCCCCCGAGGGCCAGTACCACCGCCGCTGGATGGTCCACGGCACCAGCCACCACCTGGGCCTGGACGTGCACGACTGCGCCCAGGCGCGCCGGGAGATGTCCATGGACGCGCTCCTGGTGCCCGGGATGGTGTTCACCATCGAGCCCGGCCTGTACTTCCGCGACGACGACCTGCTGGTGCCCGCCGAGCTGCGCGGCATGGGGTGCGGATCCGAGGACGACGTCGTCATCCGCCCCGACGGGCGCCCGAGTACCTCACGGCGGCGATCCCGCGGCGCCCCGACGACGTCGAGGCCTGGGTGAGCGGCCTCATCGCCGACTCGAGCCCGTGGTGGCGGGCCCCGCGGCAGTGCCGTCCCATGGCTCCGCCGCCACGGCCCGGATCCCGCCAGCCGAGCGCCGCCCGGGTCCATGGGAGGCCGCAGGGAGTCCACGGGAAGGCGCTCCGTCGTCTGCTACGCCTCTTTCCTCTGCTGCGCTCCTCCGCCCTGTCGCTACGCCCCTTTTCTCGTACAGTGAAGGGTCAGAGGCGCAGCAGAGGAAAAAGGGCGTAGCGGACGCGAGCCCGTCGGGCGAGTCCCCCGGTGCGGCGGCGGTTCCTCGCCGGGCCCTCCGCGATGGACCGCGGCGGGCCGGCGGCGGACGGTCCGATCGACATGCAAAAGGCGGCCGCGCGTGCTTTTTGACCTCCCGCCCCGCACCCCTCCCTGTCCCGAAGCGGCGCACGACGCCATTCCCCGTACGCGCACCGACGCCGACGCAATCGAAAAGGCACGCACCGGCCACCTCTTCCACGCCGCCGGCACGCCCAGAGGCGCCCGCACCGGCGCAGTACCCGACGTGCCCGCCGCCAGGCGCCACACACACGCGGAGCCCCCGACCGCCCCTCATCCCCGACGCCACCGCCATCGCCACACCGCCGACGCGCCCGGGAATCGGACGTTGCGGTCCGCGAGCACGTCAGAACCCGCGAGCACGTACCTCAGCAGACGTGCTGCGTTGGCGACGATCTCGCGGGTTAAGTGACGATCTCGCGGGTTATGTGACGTGCTCGCGGGTTAAGCGACGATCTCGACGCCGACCCAGCCTCGACGAGACGCTCCCGCCGACGCCCCCGGGGCCGGGGCGGGAGGGATCGTGACACCCTTCGACATCTCATCGCAATCGCCGATATCATCGTTTTATGGCGATTATTCAGCGAGATCCTGCCCACTGACCGCGCCGACGACACCTCCGCCGTTCACGACGCCGCCGCCCTGGCCGCCGTCCTGTCCGTCCTGGCTGACCCCACCCGCCTGGCGATCCTGTCTCACCTCGCGGCGGCGAGCACCGCGTCGGCGAGCTCGCCGAGCACCTCGGGCTGGCGCAGTCGACCGTCTCCAGCACCTGGCGATCCTGCGCGCCGCCGGACTCATCTCCACCCACACCCACGGCCGCGCCAGCGTCAGCGCCCTGGAGCACCCTGACGAGCTGACCGCCGTCCTCGTCGCCGCGCGCACCCTCGCCTCCGCCGCCGTCGCGCCCGACGGCGCCGCCGCCGGGGAGCGGGCATGAGCTGCCGCCGCGGGCACGACACCGCCGGCCGCGGCACGACGCCGCCGGCCGCGGGCACGACCGCGCCGGACACCACCACGACCGCGCCGGGTCACGACCACGCCGCCGGGGCGTCGCGGGGCGCCTGGCCACCGCCCTGGCCCCTGACCTCCACGGTCCTGGTCGCCGAGGTCGTCACCGGCCTGCTCACCGGCTCCCTCGCCCTGCTCGCCGACGCCGGTCACATGCTCACCGACGCCGCCGGGCTCATCATCGCGCTCACCGCCGCGCACCTGTCGACGCTGCCGGCGACGGACCGCTCCACCTGGGGCATGCGCCGCGCCGAGGTCATCGGCGCGGCCCTCCAGGCCGGCATGCTCGCCATCGTCGGCGTCGTCGTCGGCGTGCGCGCGATCGGCGACCTGGTCGGCCCCGGCGAGATCGAGGCCGACGGCATGCTCGTCATGGGCCTGGTCGGCCTGGCCGCCAATATCGCCTCCATGCTCGTCCTGGCCGGCGGACGCGGGAGAACTCAATGTGCGCGCCGCCTTCCTGGAGGTCGTGGGCGACGCCCTGGGCTCGGTGGGGTCATCGCGGCCGCCGCCGTCGTCGCCCTGACGGGGTGGACCCGGGCCGACGCGCTCGCCTCCCTGCTCATCGTCGCCCTCATCGTCCCCCGGGCCGCGACCCTGCTGCGCGCGGCCGGGCGGGTCCTCACGGACTTCACGCCCGAGGACCTGGACCTGTCCCAGGTCGCCGCACATACTGCGGGTCGACCACGTCGAGGACGTGCACGACCTGCACGCCTGGACCGTGTCCTCCGGGATGCCGGTGCTCACCGCGCACGTCGTCGTGCGCGACGAGTGCCTGGCCGACGGGCACACCGCCGTCATCCTCGAGTCGCTGCGCACCTGCGCGGCCGAGCACTTTCCGGTGCGCATCACCCAGCGACCTTCCAGCTCGAGCCCGCCTCGCAGCGCCGGCGCGAGGCCGTCGACTGCCGCTGAAGACCGCCCCGACCGGCCCGGGCGCGGCCCGACCAGGCCCGGGCGCGGCTCGGACCCGGACGGGGACCGGCTTTCAGGAGCGGTAGCGCTTGCGCGTGGGCGGCGGGATGCGCACCGGCGCGTCCCCGTCCCCTCCAGGTGCCTCGCGGGCGAGGCCGGGGCGCTGGCCAGGCCCTCGCGCCGCTGCGCCCCGCTCATACCGCGGGTGTTGACCTCGACGACGACCTGGCCGCCGCCGGCCTCGAAGCCGGTGGCGGCCAGGTGCGCCAGCACCCCGGCGCAGTCCTGGTCGCCCTGCCCGGGCAGGAGGTGGTCGTCGCGGAAGCCGGGCACGCCGTCGGTCAGGTGCAGGTGGCACAGCGTCGGGCCCAGGGCGCGGGCCATGGCCAGGGCGTCCGAGCCGGAGGTCGCCGCGTGGGAGATGTCCAGGGTGACCGAGCGGTAGCCCTGGCCCACCGGGTCCCAGGTGGGCGAGTAGGCCTGGAAGTCGCGCGTGGAGTGGCCCGAGCGCAGGGCGCCAGGTGAACATGTTCTCCACCGCCAGGCGCACGTCGGCGACCTGCTCGCGCATGTCGACCCCGCGCACGAAGGATCGGGCGTAGCGGGTCTGCCAGAAGAAGGGCGGGTGGAGGACCACCGTGGGGGCGCCCACCGCCTGCGCCAGGTCGATGGAGCGGTCCACCTTCTGCCAGGGGTCGGCCCCGAAGACGGGGCGGGTGAGCAGGAGCGTGGGCGCGTGGATCGCCAGCACCGGCTGGTCGTAGCGCGCGGCCAGGGCGAGCAGGGCCCTGGCGTCCTGGGTGACGCGCTCGGACCACACCATGACCTCGACGCCGTCGTAGCCGAGCTCGCCGGCCAGCCGGAAGGTGGTGGCGGCGTTGCCCGGGTAGACCGAGGATGTCGACAGGCCGACGGGGATGGAGCATGACGGGCCTCTCGTCTCAGGCGTCCGGGGTCTCGTCGTCCGACGGCGCCGCGCCCGCGGCGCCTGCGTCCGCGCCCGCGTCCGACGGCGCCGCGCCTGCGTCCGCCTTGGCGCCCGCTGCGCCCGGGCCCTCCGCCGGCCCGCGCGCGCGCGTAGGCGGCGGGTCCCTCGCCCTCGGGCACGCGCACCCCGAAGCGCGGCTGCTCGTCGGGGCGCGAGCTGAAGGCGGTCGGCCTCGGCCGCCTCCATCCGGGCCCGGCGCCGCTCCTCGGCCCGGCAGGGGCGGCCTCGCCCCGCGGCTGAGGTTGCCGGGCGTCGCGGCGAGCGACTGGGCGGCCGCCCTGCGCCTCGCGCGCGGCGATGATGGAGTACCGGGAGGCGACCACGGAGCTGGTGGAGGTGAAGTCCCGCCTGCCGCGCGTCAGGGCGTAGGGCGATGACCTGGAACAGGACCCCCACACCACGCCCATGATGACCGCCGCCGCGAAGGAGACGGCGCCGCTGTTGCTCGAGGGCCCAGGAAGCTGAGCATCGCCCCGAAGAAGAGCCCTATCCACAGCGAGCCGACCCCCGAGGCCACGGCCCGCCCCCAGCTCATCCGCCCGGTGATGTTCTCCACCTGGCGCAGGTCGGTGCCCACGATCGCCGGGTACTGGACGGGAAGCCCTCGTCGCTCAGGGAGTCGACGGCGTGCTGCGCCTCGGCGTAGGTGGCGAAGGAGGCGACCTCCTCGCCCTGGGGCATGACGCGGCCGGACGGGAATCCGGCGCCCCGGTCCGCGGAGGGGCTCAGTTGGTAGCTCATGGACCCATGGTCGCACGCCGACCCCCGCCCACGCCCCGGTACCGCCGTCGTCGATGCTCAGGGCGCATGGGCTGTGCCCGTGGAGAACAATGTGACGCGAGCAGGGGCCCGGCCCGCATCGTCGAGGGTCTTCGTCGCCCGCCTGGTCGACACGACGGTCTTCGACCCGATCGGCGACCCGTGGGCAAGGTCCACGACGTCATCGTCCTCATCCGCATGCGCGGCGACCCTCGCGCCGTCGGCTTCGTCATCGACGTCTCGGGGCGCCGGCGCGTCTTCCTGCCCCTGTCGCGGGTCACCGCCATCAACCCCGGCCAGGTCATCACCACGGGCCTGGTCAATATCCGCCGCTTCGAGCAGCGCAAGGGCCGAGACCCTCGTCGTCGGCGAGCTGCTCGACCGGGTCGTCACCCTGCGCGACGGCTCGGGCCGGGTCACCATCCGCGACGTCGCCATCGAGCCCGACCGCAACAAGGACTGGAAGGTCACGCGCCTGTTCGTCCAGCGCGCCTCCTCCGGCCCCCTGGGCCTGCGCCGCGGGAGACGCTCATGGTCCGCCCCGAGGAGGTCTCCGGCCTGCCTCCGGCGCCGACCGGCAGGGGCGCCACGGCGCTGCTGGCCACCATGGAGGACCTCAAGCCCGCGGACCTGGCCGACGTGCTGGCGGACCTGCCGCTGGCCCAGGCAGGTCGAGGTCGCCGCCGAGCTCGACGACGCGCGCCTGGCCGACGCCGTCGAGGAGCTGTCCGACGACGAGGCCGTCTCCCTCATCTCCGCCCTGAGCACCGCCCGGGCGGCCGACGTGCTCGACGCCATGGAGCCCGACGACGCCGCCGACCTCGTCGGCGAGCTGCCGCAGAGCCAAGGCCGCCGAGCTGCTCGACCTCATGCAGCCCGACGAGGGCCGAGGACGTGCGCCGTCTGATGACCTACGCCGAGTACACGGCCGGCGGGCTCATGACGACCGAGCCGATCATCCCTGCCGCCGGAGGCAGAATGTGGCGACCTTCCTCGCCCAGGCCCGCAAGGCGCAGGTCCCCCAGCCCTGGCGGCCGTCGCCTTCGTGTGCCGCCCGCCCCTGGAGGCCCCCACGGGCCGCTTCCTGGGGATGGTGCACTCCAGCGCGCCCTGCGCGAGCGCCCCGCAGCGCATGGTGGGCTCGATCGTCGACACCGCCCTGGACCGGGTCCACCCCGCCGACTCCATCGGCACGTCACGCGCCTGCTGGCCACCTACAATCTCACCGCCCTGCCGGTGCTCGACGAGGCGGGCCGCCTGGTGGGCGCCGTGTCCGTCGACGACGTCCTGGACCACCTCATGCCCGACGACTGGCGCGAGGCCGACGACGAGATCACCGATGAGATGATTGAGAGGAGCGCCAATGCCTGAGCAGCTCGACCAGCCGCTGTCCCGGTCCCGTTCGCGGTGGATGCGCTGGTTTCCATCCCGGCGCGCGCCTCCCGCTCCGACGGCTTCGGGCGCTTCGCCGAGGCGACGGCCCGATTCATGGGCTCGCCCAAGTTCGTCCTGTACATGACGGTGTTCGTGGTGGCATGGATCGCGGCGAACATCCTCCTGGTGAGGATCAACGCCGGCGCCTGGGACCCCTACCCCTTCATCCTGCTCAACCTGGCCTTCTCGACCCAGGCGTCCTACTCCGCGCCGCTGATCCTGCTGGCCCAGAACCGCCAGGACGACCGCGACCGCGTCACCGCCGAGCAGGACCGCCAGCGCGCCCAGCGCAACCTGGAGGACACCGGGTTCCTCACCCGGGAGATCGCCTCCCTGCGCCTGGCCGCGAACGACGTCGCCACCCGCGACTTCGTGCGCTCCGAGCTGCGCGACATGCTGGAGGAGCTGCTGACCGAGGAGCGCCGCTCGCGCGAGGAGATCGTCGGTGAGATCGTGGAGGAGCTCTCCGAGGAGGACGGCGACGACGGGTCGGGCGGCCGGCCCGGGACCGCCGAGGGCGGCCGGGCGGCGGAGCGCGACGGCTCAGGACGCCGGCTGACGCCTCAGGGCCGCGACCGCGTCCGTCACCGTCTGCGCGTACAGCGCGCCGCCCTCCGGCACAGGGGTGGACCTGGTCGTCGACGAGCAGGTCGGGGCGGGCGGCGACGGCGGCGTCCCAGTCCGCCACCGCCACCTGGTCGGGGTGGGCCCGGGCGAAGGCGCGGATCGTCTCGTTGGCCGGCGGGATCCAGGTCGTGCGCGCCGGACCGTGGGCGGTGACCAGGACGAGTCTGCGGTCGGGCCCCAGGTAGCTCAGGATCGCGTCGAGCTGGTCGGTCTCGACCGAGCCGTTGGTAGCCAGGGCGATGACGACGCAGGGCCTGGCCCCGCCGCGTCCATGGCCTGGAGCGAGGGCAGGGCGGCGTACACGGACCGCGAGACCTCGGCGTTGACGGCGACGCCCGGCAGGTCCGCCTCCAGGGCTCGGCGCCGCCGCGATCGTCACGGAGTCGCCGACGACGACCACCTCCCCGCCGGTGAAGGGGTCGACGGTCTGCTCGGGGAGGGATCCTGCGTCGGCGCCCCGGTGGCCGCGGCCGGGGCAGGGGCCGCGGAGGGGCGCTGAGGTAGCCGGTGCCGACCGCGATGGCCTCGCTGCGCCGCCGACTGGGCGGGCTGGGAGGCGAAGGCGAGGACGAGGGAGCAGGACGAGGGCGATGGCCCTCCCCGCCGGGCACCATCTGGCGCGGGCGCAGCCGGGCGACCCGCCGCAGCCGGACCAGGAGGCCGTCGCGGCGCACGGGGGTCTCGATGAGCGCGTGGGACAGCTCCGCGGCGCACAGCGTCAGCCCCAGGACCCTCGACGGCCACCACCCGGGGGTTGGCGGTGGGCGGGATGGCGTGAAGGCCAGGACCCCCAGGGGCCAGTGCCACAGGTACAGCCTGTAGGAGCGCTCGCCCAGCCACTTCAGCGGCCGGGCCTCCAGCAGGTCCATCAGCCGGCGGGCCGGCCCGTCGGCGCCGGCGACCTCGCCGGTGAGGGCCTGGACGACGGCGAGGGCGCACACGGATGCGATGATGAGCGCCGGCTCGGGCCCCCGCCCGCCGTCGGCCGCCGTCTCGCCGGGCGACGCGGGCCAGGACGAGCAGGCCGGGCCAGGCCGGCCCACCCCGCCGCCCCGCGCACCCGGCGCAGCCCCGCCGGCTGGGGCTCGAGATCGGCCCCCTCCGTCGCGCGCCCGTGCCACAGGGCCCAGGCGGCGCCCAGCATGAGGCCGAAGGCGTGGGTGTCGGTGCCCATGTAGACGCGCGAGGCGGGGGCGCCGTCGCGCACCAGGCGCAGGGCCCAGGCGGCCGAGGCCGCCGAGAGCGCCAGGGCCAGGAGGGCGCCGGCCCTGACCCGCCGGCGCGAGACGCCCCGCGCCAGGAGGGCGATGACGACCAGCGGCCACACCAGGTAGAACTGCTCCTCCACCGCCAGCGACCACACATTGGTCAGCAGGAGCGGCTGGGTCTGGTCGAAGTAGGACGATCCGGCGGCGATCTCCACCCAGTTGTAGACCAGCAGGACCGAGCCGAGGACCTGGCGCCGCACGGCCAGCAGGACGTCGCCGCCCAGGCAGGCGGCCGCAGCCACGGTCGCGGCGACCGCCACGAGCAGGGCGGGCACTGATCCGGCGCAGGCGCCTGATCCAGAAAGCGCCTCACGTCGATGCGCCCCGTGGTGCGGCGCTCGACGAGCAGGAGGCTGGTGATGAGGAAGCCCGAGATGACGAAGAAGGCGTCGACCCCCACCATGCCGCCCGGCAGGAGGCCGGGCATCAGGTGGTAGACGAGGACGACGGCGACGGCGATGGCGCGCAGTCCGTCGAGGCCGCCGATGCGGCCCGCGGCGAGGGCGGCGCCGGCGGGCGGCGGGCTGGTGGAGCGCTGAGTCGAGGGCATGCGCTTTGTCTTTCCGAGTCGCTTGAGGGACACAATCCGCGCGCGGCGGCCCGTCCAGGCTACGACGCCGACGCCGACGCGCGGGCCCTTTGCGCACGGAGATGTCGGCCTCAACGTGCCGTGCGCCACGAAAAACGCCCCGCGGGCCCACCTAGGATGACGCCATGGCCACCACCCCACCCAGGACCAGGTCCGCCGGGCGCTCAGCCGGGTCATCGACCCCGAGCTGCGCCGCCCCATCACCGACCTCGGCATGGTCGAATCCGTGGAGATCGAGGACGGCGTCGTCACGGTGGGCGTGCTGCTCACGGTCGCCGGCTGCCCCCTCAGGGACACCATCACCGCCGACACCCGCAGGAGGTCGGGCGCCCTGGAGGGCGTGAGCGGCGTCGAGGTCCGCCTGGGCGTCATGACCGACGAGCAGCGCGCCGGGCTGCGCGCGCGCCTGCGCGGCGGGGCGGCCGAGCCGGAGATCCCCTTCGCCAAGCCCGGCAGCCTCACCCGCGTCTACGCCGTGACCTCCGGCAAGGGCGGGGTCGGCAAGTCGTCGGTGACCGCCAACCTGGCCGCCGCCATGGCCGCCCAGGGCCTGAGCGTGGGCGTGGTCGACGCCGACATCTACGGCTTCTCCATCCCCGCATGCTCAGGGGTGGAGCGGGTCCCCACCCAGCTGGACGGCATGATCGTCCCGCCGGTGGCCCACGGGGTGAAGGTCATCTCCATCGGCATGTTCGTGGAGGACAGGGCAGCCGGTCATCTGGCGCGGCCCCATGCTCCACCGGGCGGTCCAGCAGTTTCTGTCCGACGTCTTCTGGGGCGACCTGGACGTCCTCCTGCTCGACCTGCCCCCGGCACCGGCGACGTGACCATCTCGGTGGCCCAGTTCCTGCCGGGCGCCGAGATCCTGGTGGTGACCACCCCCAGACCGCGGCCGCCGAGGTCGCCGAGCGCACCGGCCTCATCGCGGTGCAGACCCAAGCAGAAGGTCGTGGGCGTCATCGAGAACATGTCCCTACCTGGTCCAGCCCGACGGCTCGCACCTGGAGATCTTCGGCTCGGCGGCGGCCTGGCCGTCAGCCGCTCCCTGAGCACGGCCCTGGGCTACGAGGTCCCGCTCCTGGCCCGGCTGCCGCTGGACATCGCGCTGCGCGAGGGGCTCCGACCGCGGCGTGCCGGTGACGGTGGCCGCCGACGGCGCCCGAGCGCCGACGCCCCGGCGCGCCGGGGCCCTGGCCGACGTGCCCGTCGGCTGGGCCGCGTGCGGCGCGGCCTGTCGGGAGATGAGGCTGAGCATCAGCCCGGTCGGCTGAGCGCGCGCGCCCCGGCCGTCCGTCAGGCGTCGACGACGGCGACGGCGGCCTCGGGCCGGGTGCGCGCGGCGGCGCGGGCGGCGCGCACGATATCGCGCGGGGAGACCGGGCGGGCGGGCGCGGCAGGGCCGATCGGCAGCCAGGCTCGAGGGCACCCAGGCGGGCTCCGGCTCAGCCGGGACCGCGGCCTCCGGCGCGGGAACGGGCTCCGGCGCGGCCGGCTCGGGCGAGGCCGGCTCGGGTGTCCGGGCCTGCTCCGGCGCGGCGGCGGACACCGCCCCGGCCCGCTTCCCCTCGCGGGTCCGAGCGGCCTCGTCGTCGATCATCGTCGACAGGGGACTTCGTGCCGCGGGCGGCCGCGACGACCTCGTCGCCGGTCCTGACGGCGGTGGACGCGGCGGACCGGAAGGGGTTGGCCAGGTCCCTGCGAATGGCGTCGAGGTCCTCGCCGAGCGCGTCGCGCACGATCTTGCGGGGATCGTAATTGCGCGGGTTGAGGTCCTCCAGGTTGAGCTCGCCGAGCTCGGGGCCGACCTCCTGGGCGATCTGCTCCTTGGCGTTGTCGAGGAACAGGCGCAGCCGGCGCACGAGCTGGGTGAGCCTGCGCTGTACTCCGGCAGGCGCCGGGGGCCCACGACGACGATGACGACCAGGAGCAGCACGAGAACTCGGAGCCCGAAATGCCAAAACACGCCCGTCAGTATAGGGCGCGCGCCGGCCCGAGCCGCGCGGCCCCGAGACCTGGGACAATGGGGCGCGCGGCGCCGGGCCGGCCGTCCACGACGCGCGGCGGAGCACACTTCGAGGAAGGAGCACCCATGAGTGCTGATAAGACGCTGAGCTGGTCCTACACGGAGGAGTTCCCCATCGGGCCCGAGGTCGCGCGCAGGCCCGCCTGCGCGGCATCGAGCTGGGCACCGCCCCCGTCACCCCCGCCACGGGCGCCGCGCTGCGCATGCTGGCCGCCTCGGTCGCCGCCCGCTCCGTCGCCGAGATCGGCACCGGCACGGGCGTGTCGGGCCTGTGGATCCTGGACGGGATGGGGCCCTGACGGCGTGCTCACCACCATCGACGTCGAGCCCGAGATCCAGCGCGAGGCGCGCCGCGCCTTCGAGTCCGGGGGCCGGGCGCGCTCGCGCACCCGCGTCATCCGGGGGCGCGCCTCCGACGTCCTGCCCCGCATGGCGGCGCGCTCCTACGACATGGTGGTCCTCGACGTCGAGCCGGAGGAGTCCGCCGCGCTCATCGACCAGGCCCTGCGCATGCTGCGCGTGGGCGGCGTGCTGGCCGTCACCCGGGCCCTGTGGAACGACCACGTCGCCGACCCGCCCGCCGCGACCCCGCCACCGTGGCCGCGCGCGAACTGGGCAAGGCGCTGCGCGAGCGCGAGGACCTGCTCACCTCGCTCCTGCCCGTGGGCGACGGGCTCCTGGTGGCGGTGCGCCGGTCGTGACGGCGCGCGGACCGACCGGGCCCGCGCACGAGCAACGGATGAGGACCGGGCCCCAGGGGACCCGGTCCTCGTCGCGCGCCTCGGACCGGCCGGACCGCTCAGATCTTGACCGAGCCGAGGGCCTCCTGGAGCTCCCTTGATCTCATCGGGCGTGATCTCGACGACGAGACGGCCGCCGCCCTCCAGCGGGACCCGCATGATGATGGGCGGCCTTCGACGACCTCGAGAGCCCGTCGCCGGTCCTGGGCTTCATGGCAGCCATGTGCTCCCCTTTCAGTGCAAAGGCGCGGCACTCACCGCGCTACCGGCCCCATTCTACGGCATGGATCCCATCCGGGGCCCGGAAAACCGCCGCGGGCCGCCGCCGTCGGCCCGCCCGCGCTCACCGCGCCCCCGGCGCCCCGGACCCGGCGTCGTCCCGTTGCGCAGCCTCCGCGCCTCCGCCACGACGCAGTCGACGGCCTCGTCGACCGTGTCGACCACGTGGAGCAGCTGCGGATCCGCGGCGAGATCATCCCCGGCCGGCGAGCGTGCCGCGAATCCACTCCACCAGGGGCCCCCAGAAGCCGCTGCCCACGAGCACCACCGGGAAGCCGAGGACCTTGCGGGTCTGGACCAGGGTGAGGGCCTCGAAGAGCTCGTCGAGCGTGCCGAAGCCGCCGGGCATGACCACGAACCCGTCGGAGTACTTGACGAACATCGTCTTGCGGGCGAAGAAGTAGCGGAAAATGGACGCCCAGGTCCACGTAGTCGTTCATCCCCTGCTCGCGGGGCAGTTCGATGCCCAGCCCCACCGACACGCCGCCCGCCTCCCGGGCGCCCTTGTTCGCGGCCTCCATCATCCCCAGCCGCCGCCGGTGATGACGGCGTAGCCGGCCCGGGCGATCCCTGCGCCGATGCCCTCGGCGAGGCGTAGTGCGGATCGGAGGGGCGGTGCGCCGAGCCGAAGACGCTGATCGCCGGCCCCAGCTCGGCCAGCGCCCGAAGCCCTCGATGAACTCCGCCTGGATCCTCATCACCCGCCAGGATCCTCGTGGAGCCAGTCGGCGCCGTTCCCCGCCGGACAGCAGGCGGGTGTCGGTGGTCTGGGTCGGGATCTGGTCGCCGCGCAGGAGCACTGGCCCCCTGCGGTAGAACTCTCGTCTGCTCATGAGGGGCATGATGCACCATGCCGACGGCGCCCGCCCGGCCCCGACTCCTCCGGCAGGAGGACGCCCTCCGCCCGCAGGCCGAGGGCCGCGGCGCCCGGGAGCCATGGCAGGTTCGCCCCGTGCTGAGCAATCGTCCCCGACCTCCCGCCGCGGGCCCTCGACGGGCCCCGCCCGGCCGCGGCGGCGCTCACTGCGCTCGCCCTCACGGCCGCGCTCTACGCCCCTGCCCGTGCTGGCCGACGCCGCCCTGGCCCGGGCGGCGCCGATTCGCGAGACCACCACGCGGATCCCGCTGGGCGCGACCGACCCAGTCGTCTCCGCCGCCGCGTCGACCTGCACGCCCTGCGCGCCGCAGGCGCCACGGGCGACACGGGCGAGCTCTACCCTGTGCGGACGCGTCCTGGTCGCGGACTCGCGCCGCGGCGTGACCGATCCGTCCACGGCCGTGCGCAGGGCCCCTGGCCGAACGGCTCTTCTACGACGACGAGGCCGGGCGGGACCGGATCACGGTGACCCACGAGCCCGGCGACCCGGTGTGGACGGCCGTGAGCGGAGCCCGGACAGGGACCGGCGCGGTGCACGTCACCGTCCTGGAGGACCTCGGCGGGGGCGACGCCCTGGTCACCACCCTGTCCAGGCCCGCGCAGGAGGTCGACGCCCTCCTGGAGGACCTCGACGCCGCCCGCGCCGAGCAGGAGGACGCATGACCCGCCTTCTGCGCAGCCCCGCCGCATGGGCCTGGCTCTCATCATCGCGGCGGGCGCCGCGTCTCGGGCCCGACCTGAGCGCCTGACGCCGGCGCCGCCCCCGTCTCGGTGGGCGTCGGCCTGCTCCATCAGCGCCACGGTCACGGGCATCGCCGCCGCCCTGGTGCGCCGCAGCCGCCTGTGGGACCGCCACGGCGCCGTCGTCGCCCTCGCCCTGGCCTGGGGGGCCCTGGCCGCCCCGGCCCTGATCATCCTGTGCCGACCGACCGACGACCTCCGCTGACCCGGCTCGGCTGGACGCCATCGCCGACTCCGTCCGGGCGCCTGGCGGAGGGAGATCGCCAGGACCTCGGCGTCGCCCCATCTCCATCGCCTGGTGGCCTGCGCCTCGCCCCGGCGACGGCACTGATCATCAGCCTGTTCTGCGGCCTGGGCTTCGAGCCTCGTCGAGACCCTCGTCTACAGGGCCGCCGGGGCACTGGCGCACCCGAGCTGGACCTGGCCGGGGCCCTGGACAGCTGGCGCCTGCGCAGGAACTGGGCCCGGGCGCCGGGCTGCACGCGATCTGCACGGCCGTCGCCCGGCTGGGGGCTGACGACGGCCATGGCTACGGGCCGCGGCGCCACGGGGTGCTCGGAGTGGTCGCCGGCTTCGCCCTGCACTTCGCCTGGAACGCCGACTGGCCGCAGTCCTGGGCGCAGCCGGCGCTGGGAGTCGTCTACGCCGTCGGCCTGGTCGCGCTGGCGGCTGCTGGCGCTCGGCCTGCGCTCGTGCCCGCCCCGCTCACGGGCGGGCGGGCCGACGGCCCCCTCACCCAGGCGGGGGCGTCCCACTCGGCGAGAATGCCGGCGGGGAAGGGCGCACCTCCGCCGGCGCACGGTAGCGCCACCAGGAGGTCGACTGCGAGTCCTCGGCGGGCGGCAGCTCCGCCCGCAGGATCCGCTCGCCCGGCTCGGTCATATGGGTGTCGAGAGGAGGCGCTCCCCTCCCCGCAGGCCCCGACGACGTCGGCCAGGCAGGCGATCCTTGTCCGCAGAGCGCCGTCGGGTCCTCGTAGGTGGCGGAGACCAGGTTGACCTCCCGGCCTCCCCGCCTCCTCCTCAGGCCACACCAGGGCCCGCGGCGACGAGCTCGCCGTCGCGCTCCAGCACGCGCGAGGCGCGCCGGTCGTAGGAGTCGGGCGAGTCGCGGGCCAGGGTCTTGGCGAACAGCCGCCGGAGCTCGTCGGGGGCGGCCGACGGCGCCCAGCGCGCGTGCTGGGCGGCGTAGTGGCGAGCCACAGGCGGGCCAGGGGCTCCTCGTCCCGGGGTTCGACGGGCCGCAGCCCGCCCGCGGCGGCGCGGGTCGCGGCCCACGCCCGCAGCGCCGGGCCGACCCGGTAGCACCAGGGCGCCAGCACCTGCTCGACGACCCCGTCGCAGGCGTCCATGACGCGCCGCTCCAGCCAGTCGTCCGCGCCTATGCGCAGTCGCAGGGGCAGTGCGGAGACGGCCAGCTGGGCCCGGGTGAGCGCCTCGGCCGTCGCCACCGCCAGGTCGCAGGGGCAGGTCGGGGTCCACCTGGAGGATGAAGGTGCGCGAGCCGGGGTGGAAGGAGCTGTCGACGCGCGCGGCAGTGGCCCAGGACGGCGCCGTCGAGGCTCGGCGACGAGGAGCGGCGGTCGCCCCCTGCGCCCACCGGTCCGGCAGGACGCCGTCCCCGTCGTCGGCCCGGGCCGGGCGCGGTCGGCCTCATGCCAGCCAGTCCTGCGGATCGCGGCGACCGCCTCGATCTGGGCGAGGGGGGCAGTGCTCGTCGTCGGTGTGGCACTGCATCGGGGTCGCCCGGGGCCGAGGTTGAGCGCGGCACGCCGGCCGCCGAGAAGCGGGCCACGTCGGTCCAGCCGTACTCAGGGGCCACCGCGCCCCCGCCCGCGCACCAGGTCGACGAGCTCGCGCGCGCCGGGCGAGTCCAGGCCCGGGCAGGCCGCCGGGCTGAGGTCGTCGAGCTCGACCTCCACCGGCCCGGTGCCCGCGTCGATGGGCGGGTCGGCCTCGGCGCCGTCGGGATCCAGTCCGGCCAGCACGCGCTTGGCGCGGGCCAGGGCCGCCGGGCCGTCCAGGTCGGGGGCGAAGCGGTAGTTGACGGTGACGCGGCAGTGGTCGGGGATGGTGTTGGCGGCCGTGCCGCCCTCGATGAGGACCACGGAGAAGGACTCGCGGAAGGCCAGGCCCTCGACCTCCACGGTGCCACCGGCGCCGCCTTGACGCGCTCGATGAGGGTTGCGGCGGCGTGGATGGCGTTGACGCCGCGCCAGGCCCGCGCGGAGTGGGCGGCCGTGCCCGGCACGTGGAGGATGAGGCGCAGGGTGCCGTTGCAGCCGCCCTCGATGCCGGCGCCGGTGGGCTCGCCCAGGACCGCCAGGTCCGCCTCGAACCAGTCAGGGGCGGGCCGCCAGCGCCCGGCCCAGTCCGTTGCGCTCGCCCACGACCTCCTCGTTGTCGTAGAAGACCCAGGTCACGTCCCGGCGCGGGCGCTCAGGGTCGCGGCCAGGGTGGAGGGCGACGGCGACCCCGCCCTTCATGTCGACGCTGCCCCGGCCCCACCACCGGTTCGCCGGCGCGCGTCTCCAGGCGGCCGGGGACGTTGCGGGTGCGCCGGAGACCGGCACGGTGTCGAGGTGGCTGGCGACGACGACCCGCTGGGGCGCCCCAGGCAGGGTGCGGGCCACGACGGTGTCGCCGTGGCGCAGGACCTCCAGGTGGGGGCGGGCGGCCAGGGCGGCGGCGACGGCGTCGGCCAGCAGGGGCCCTCGGCGCCCGAGACGCTGGGGGTGTCGACGAGGGCCAGGGCGAGGTCGGCCAGGGGCCCCTCCAGCGCGGGCAGGACGACGGGTTCAGGGGGCGGTCGCGGCGCGGGTCATGGGGGCCAGGGTAGGCGCAAGGCGGGCGCCGGGCAGGGCCGGCGGCGTGAACGCCTCCCGGCCCGCGCCCCCGCCCGCGTGAGGCGGGCGCGCCCTGTGGTCGGAACCACCCGTGAGGGCGATCATTGTGGCGTTTCAGGTCTGTTGCGAACGGTACCGTCATGAGCATGACTCAGCCCTCCGAGAACGGCCTCGACGCTGCCTGCCCCATTCCGGCGCCCTCTCGACGCCGAGGCCGTGGCCGCCTGGATCGCCGGGGATCCCGACCCCGGCGCGCGCGAGGAGCTGAGCCGCCTCCTGGCCGCCCACCGGGCCGGGGACGCGGCGGCCGCGGCCGAGCTGGCCGACGCCTTCGCCGGGCCCTCCGGTTCGGCACGGCGGACTGCGGGCCGCCTGGGCGCCGGGCCGAACCGGATGAACCGCGCCGTCGTCATCCGGGCCGCCGCGGAGCCTGAGCGCCTGGCTGCGCGAGCAGCTCGGCGAGGGCTTCACCGTCGTCATCGGCTATGACGCGCGGCACGGCTCCGACGTCTTCGCCCGCGACACCGCCCGCGTGGTGACCGGGCGGGCGGGCGCGCCGTCCTGTTCGACGGCTGCTGCCCCACCCCGGTGCTGGCCTTCGCGCTGCGCCGCCTGGGGGCCGACGCCGGGGGTCATGGTGACCGCCTCGCACAACCCGCCGCAGGGACAACGGGTACAAAAGGTGTACCTGGGCGGGCGGGCCGTGACCGGCCCGGGCCGGGGCGCCCAGATCGTCCCGCCCCACGACGACAGAGATCGCCCGGTGCATCGCCGCCGTCGGGCCGCCGGCGCGGGTGCCCATGCCCGCCTCCGGCTGGGGCCGTCGGCGCCGACATGGTCGAGGAGTACCTCGACGCCGCCGTGCGCTCCGCCCGCGCGACGGCGCCCGCCCCCCTGCGGATCGTGCTCACCGCCCTGCACGGGGTGGGCGGGCGCGTCTGCGCGCGAGGCGCTCGTGCGCGCCGGCTTCGACGACGTCGTCGTCGCCGCCGAGCAGTTCGAGCCCGACCCGGACTTCCCCACCGTCGACTTCCCCAGCCCGAGGAGCCGGCGCCTGGACCTGGCTCTGGCGCTGGCGCGCGAGGCCGGCGCCGACCTGGTGCTCGCCAACGACCCGGACGCGGACCGCTGCGCGGCCGCCGTGCCCGACGCGCACGCCACCGGCGGCTGGCGCCCGCTCACGGGCGACGAGGTCGGGGCGCTCCTGGGCGAGCAGGCGGCCGAGCTCGCCTCCTTCACCGGCACCGGGGTCCTGGCCAGCTCCATCGTCTCCTCCCGGCTGCTGCGCCGCATCGCCCAGGCGCACGGGCTGGCCCACCGCAATACGCTCACCGGCTTCAGTGGATCAGCCGCGTGCCCGGGCTCGTGTTCGGCTACGAGGAGGCGCTGGGCTACTGCGTCGACCCGGCCGCCGTGCGCGACAAGGACGGTATCTCGGCGGCGGTGCGCCTGGCGGCCCTCGCCGGGGTGCTCAAGCAGCAGGGGCGCACGCTGCCCTGGCTGCTGGACCGCCTGGCGCGCGAGCACGGCCTGCACGCCACGAGCCCGCTGAGCGTGCGTGAGCGACCCGTCCGTCATCCCCGCGACCATGGAGCGGCTGCGCGCGGCGGCGGCCCCGCCGTGCTGGCCGGTTCGCCCGTCGTCGACGTCTTCGACCTGCTCGACGGCGCCTCGGACGGCAACGGCGGCCGGCTGCCCCCCACCGACGGCCCTCATCTTCAAGACGGCCGCGGACGACCGGGTCGTCATCCGCCCCTCGGGCACCGAGCCGAAGCTCAGTGCTACTGCGAGGTCGTGGTGCCGGTGCCGTCGACGAGCCCTGTGGAGGTGGCGCGCCGCACCGCCGCCGAGCGGCTGGAGCTCATGAGGAGCGACCTGCGCGGCGTCCTGGGCGTATGAGGCGCGCGAGGCGGGACAGGGCAGCACGCCCCCGCACAGCGTCGCGATGACGCCGCCGACGCTCAGTTCGAGCGTCACCGCCAGGCCCGTGCCGACCAGGGCGGCAGGCGGCGCCGGCCGGGGCCGCCCCGACCAGGAGCCCGCGGGAGCCGCGGACCCAGGGGGCGATGGAGGCGGCCGGCGCGGCGATGAGGGGCGATGGGCGGGATCGTGCCGATGGCGGGCACATGAGCGCCCCGATGGTCAGGCAGATCAGGATGAGGATGGCCGCCTCGGCCGGGCCGCTCCTCAGTCCGGCGGCGCGGTAGCCCACGGCGTCGAAGCAGTGGAAGACGAGGAGGCGCCCGCCCACGGCGACGACCGCGAGCGCCGCGGCGAGCACCGCCGTCGCCAGGGCCACGTCCGTGACGCCGACGTTGAGCAGCGAGCCGGCCAGGGAAGCTGTCGACATCGAGGGCAGCGGCGCGAACCAGGTGCTCAGCAGGTAGCCCAGGGAGAAGCCGACCGCCAGCACGACGCCGGCGGCGCACTGGGAGGACACGCCCGGCACCGTCGACAGCCACCGCATGAGCCGGGCCATCGGCAGGCACAGGAGGACCGCGCCGATGAGGAGCGCGGCGCTGAGCGCCTCGTGGCTCGCGCGCGCCGGTGAGCGCCGTGGCGGCCCCGAGGCCACGACGACGCCGGCCACCGCGCCCGGGAAGGTCGAGTGGGTGAGGGACTCGGTGAGGAAGATGCGCCGGTCGAGCAGCGCCAGCGCCCCGACGAGCCCGGCCAGCAGCCCCATGACGAGCGCCTCGGTCAGGGGCAGGGCGAGCAGCTGCCAGCTCACGCTCATGCGCCCGCCCCCTTCCGGTGCGAGCGGACGGCGGCCGCCGCCAGGAGGACGGCGGCCATGACCAGCACGACGCAGGCCTGCGGGGGACACCGGCCGGGGCAGGGGGCGCGATCGCGACCAGCAGCCCGATGTAGCCGCCGCCCACGCCGGTGGCCAGGGAGATCGCCACCATGGTCCGCACCCGTCCGGCCAGGATGCGGCCCGTGGCCCCGGGGATGACGAGGTAGCCGATGACCAGGAGGGTGCCCACGGCCGTGGAGGCGGAGACGACGACGCCGGCCACCGCCGCGTTGAGGACCAGGTCGAGCGCCACCGGGCGCAGTCCGCTCGCGCGCGCCGAGGTCGCGTCGAAGGCGTGGGCGACCTGCTCCTTCCAGGTGGCCATGACCAGAGCAGGGAGACGGCGCTCACGGCCAGGGCCTGGGCGAGGCGGAGGTCGGTGATCTCCAGCAGGCGCCCGAACATGAGGGCCTCGAGCTGGCCGGACATGTCGCCCTTGGCGAGCAGGATGATGAGACCGATGGAGAAGAAGGAGGTCAGGACCACGGCCGTCCCGGCCTCGAGGCCTCCGGCGGGACCGGTGGCTCACCACGGTCAGGACCGCGGCGGCCGCGACGCCGGCCACGGCCGCGGCGAGGGATGATGGCCTCGATGCCCCGGTAGACGGCCCCGACGACGATTCCGGGGAAGACGGCGTGGACGAGGGCCTCGGCGTGGAACTCGGCGCAGCGCAGGTTGACCAGGACGCCGACGACGGCGCCGGCCGCGCCCAGGGCCAGCACCATGAGCAGGGGCCGGAAGAGGTAGGGGGCCGCCGCCAGGGGCGCCAGGCCGGGCACGTGGACCAGGAGGAGGCGCAGCCACTCCACCGCCCGGACGAAGGCGTCCATCAGCGCGCCCCCAGGTCGAGCAGCGGTCCGATCCGCTGGACCCGTAGGGCCTCCTCCACCAGGCGGGGCACGAGGACCTCCTGGCGCGGGCCGAGGCGATCTGCCGCCCGGCCAGCAGCGCCACCTGCTCGCAGACCTCCAGGGCCAGGACCAGGTCGTGGGTCGAGACGACCACGCCCACGCCGTCGTTCTTCAGGTCGGTCAGGATCCGCACGAGGGCGTCGCGGTTGGGCTGGTCGAGGCCGTTGAAGGGCTCGTCGAGGAGGACGAGCTCGGGCTGGGCGGCGACGCAGCGGGCGAGCAGGACCCGCTGCTGCTGGCCGCCAGAGCGTGCCGAAGCGGCGGGCGGCCGCGTGCTCAGGCCGACGGCGTCCAGGGCCGCCCGGCAGCGGGCCTGAGGGCGGGTCCGGGGCGGCGCAGCAGCCCAGGCGCGAGTAGGTGCCCATGAGGACGACCTCGAGGGCCGTGACCGGGAAGTCCGGGTCGAGGTCGCTGATCTGGGGCACGTAGCCCAGGGACCCCAGGCGGGCGCCCGGCGCAGCTCCGGCCACGCGCACCCGCCCGGCGACGATGTCGACCATGCCCAGCAGCGCGCGCAGGGCGTGGTCTTGCCCGAGCCGTTGGGTCCGACGAGGGCCAGGGCCCGGCCTGGGGCGAGGTGCCGGTCACGCCGGTGAGCACGGGGGCGCCCCGTGAGGCGAAGGCCGCCCCTCGAGTTCGACGACGGGCGGAGTCCCCGCCCAGGCCGGGCGGCGGGCGCCGGGGCGTCGGCTCTCCGCTCATGGCGCGACCGTCTGGGTCGGCGTCCACTGCGTCAGGGTCTGGGGCACGGGCGCGGGGGTGGAGCCCCAGGCGATGGCGAGGTTGGTGACGTTGTGGAGGATGGAGCCGATGTAGGTCTGCCCGTCCGAGGCGGTTCTCCCAGGAGTCGCCGTAGAGCGCCTCGTCGCCGATGATCGCCCTGACTCCGGCGAGGGAGGCGACCTTCTCGACGGACTTGGAGTTGTTGGAGTTCTCCGCGAAGATCGCGACCGCGCCGGAGGCCCTGACGGCGTCGGCGGTCTCCTGGATCTTCTGGGCGGTGGCGTCCTGCTGGGCGTTGAAGTCGGACGGGGCGGCGCCCTCGAAGCGGACGTCGTACTCGGCGGAGAAGTAGCCCAGAAGGCGTCGTGGCTGGTGAACAGGACGCGCCGCTCCTGGGGGCACGGAGGCCAGGGTGTCGCGGGCCCACTGGTCGAGGTCGTTGAGCCGGGCCGTGTAGGGCGTCGACGTGGCTCTTGATGGTCTGCGCGCGGAGGGCTGCGGCCCCCTCAGGGCGGCGCCGATATTGGTCACCTGGACGATCGCGTTCTTCGGCGAGGTCCACACGGGGGTCGAAGCGGAACTCGGGGGCGCTCTGGCCGTCCTCGGGCGGGAAGGGGCCAGGGGCGACGTCGACCTTGGCGGTGCCGCGGTCCACGGTGTAGGGGCAGGTCCTTCTCCTTGGCCTGCTGGGCGGCCAGGTCGTCGATGTCGGCGGCGCCCAGGACCCCGGAGGTGACGACCATGGTGCCCTTGAAGCCGGTGGAGGTCACGGCGTCGTCGAGGAAGTGCTCCAGGTCGACTCCGGAGACGAGGAAGAGGTCCGCCTCGGACAGCGCCCGGGACTGGGCGGCGGTCATCTCGTGCTCGTGGGCGGAGGCGTTGGGGCCAGCAGGCAGGGTCAGGCTCAGGTGCACCAGGGGCGGTGGCGGCGTCGGCGCGAGCTCGGCGGTCTTGCCGTCCGCGCCCGTGCGGGTGAAGGCGAGGTCCTCCCCGCCGGAGGCGAGCTGGGTGACGTAGTCGCAGATCTGGGTGGTCGAGGCGACCGCCTTGATCTGGGTGGCGTTGGGGTTCTGGGCCCCGGTGCCGGGGGAGCAGGCCGCCAGGGCGGGGACGGCCAGAGCGAGGCGCGGCCAGGGCGAGCGCGGCGCGCCGGGAGCCGTTGACGAGTGGTCTCATGAGCCCGGAGAATATTTCGGTTACCCGAAACTTTCAAGTCGTCGGGGCCGCTCCCCGCCGCCGGATCGGGGCGACTCAGCCGTCCAGGCCCTGGAGGATGGCGGCGGTGGCGGACGCGCCCAGGCAGCTGGCGGCGGCCACCATGGCCAGCGCGTCGGCCGCGGTGCGGATCCGCCGGAGGCCTCGACTGCAGGCGGTCCCCACGGTGGCGCGCATGAGCTCGACGGCGTGGGCACTGGCCCCGCCCGCCGGGTGGAAGCCGGTGGAGGTCTTGACGAAGTCGGCCCCGGCGCTCGGCGGCCCGGCAGCAGGGCGACGATCTCCTCGTCGCTCAGGGCGGCGGACTCGATGATGACCTTGAGGATCCCTCCCCACCGCCCGCTCGACGGCGCGGATGTCCGCCTCGACGGCGTCGAAGTCGTGCTCCTTGACCAGCTTGAGGTCGACGACCATGTCGATCTCGTCCGCCCCTGGGCCACGGCCCCGGCCGCCTCGGCCGCCTTGACGGCGCTGGTGTGGGCGCCCGAGGGGAAGCCGCAGACCGTGGTCACGGCGAGCCCGTCGGGGACGCGCATCGGCAGCTGGTTGGGGGACACGCACACCGAGAAGACGCCGAGCCCGGCGCCCTGGGCGACCAGGGCGGCGACCTGCGCGCCGGTGGCCTCGGGCCCTGAGCAGGGGTGTGGTCGATCATGCGGGCGATGTCGCGGCGGTGGTCACGGGTTTCCTTCCGACTGGGCCGCCCCGCGCGGACAGGGGCGGGCGGGGCGCGATGAGGGCCAGGACGCGCGGCCAGTGGCCGAGCTCGCGGGGGCCGGGGCCGTGGCGCCCGCGCGGGGCGAGCAGGTCGATGACGCTGACGGCGCCCGGAGGACGGTCGTAGACGCGGGCGCAGCCGGCCGCCGGGGCCAGGGAGGCCGGCCAGGCTGGCGGGCACGGCCAGGACGTAGTGGCGCGGCAGCGCCGGGACCGGCGGCCAGGGACCCGGTGCAGCGCCCCGCCAGGATCCCGTCGTCGGGCCGGGGCGGGCGAGCGGTCCGCCGGTCAGGAGGATCACCGGGTCCCCGTCCGCCAGGTGCGCCCGCAGGGGCCTCGACGTCCCGGGCCAGGCGGGGCCGGCGTCGTCCACCCGGCGCACCGCGTAGCGCGGCTCGCGTCCCGCCGGGGCGCTCATGGCCTCGGCCACGGCCCACGGCGTCGACCCGAGCCGCCGCGTCCACGGCAGGGGTCCCAGCGGCCCTCCCGCGCGCCGGTTCATGCGCGCCTGGAGGCGGCGGCCTCGGCGCGCAGGGCCCGGGTCCAGGGCGCGCACGGGCCGCGGATCTCTCGCGCGCGCGGCGAGGTCGGGCGCGCGGGCGTCCCCAGCAGGAGGCGGGCGGCTAGGACGGCGGTGGCCCCGCAGGTGGTGGCGTCGCCCTGGACCAGGGGTGAGGGCGTCGCCGGGGCGCGCGAAGGCGCCCACGCGCAGCCGCGCGCCGATCACGCGGGCGCGCACGGCGGGGCTGGCGGGGCCGCCGCCCTCGGGGCCGGTGCGGCTCATGCGCCCGCGCCTTCCGGGCACGAGGCGCTCCAGGACGACGCCCGGCCGCCGCGCGCCGCCGGGCGCGCGCGGCGTCAGGCGAGTCGGGCCCGGCCACGACGACGGCGCCGGCCAGGCCCGCTGCGCCCGTTCGAAGCGCCCGGGTCGGCGGTGTGGAGGGTGAGCAGCGGCTGCCCGGCGCACGGCGTCGCCCGGCTTGGCGCATCTCCACCCCGGCCACGGCCTGCACCGGATCCCCTGCGGGCGCGCCCGGCCCCGAGCCGCCAGGCGGCCACGCCGACGGCCAGGGCGTCGAGGCCGGCTGAGCACGCCGTCGGCCGGGGCGACGAGGGTCTCGGTCTCGGGGCCGCGGGCAGCGGGGCGTCGGGGTCGCCGCCCTGGCCGCGGATCATCTCGCGCCACGTCCATGGCCCGCCCGTCGGCCAGGGCGGCGCGCGCAGCTCGTCGGGGTCGACGGGCCGGCCCGCGGCGTCGAGCATCTCGGCGGCCAGGGCGAGGTGAGCCGACGACGTCAGCGGGGCCGCCGCCGGCCAGGACCTCCACGGCCTCGCGGGACCTCCAGGGCGTTGCCGGCGGTGAAGCCCCAGCGGGGCGGACATGTCGGTGAGCAGGGCGCGGGTGCTCACGCCGGCGCGGCGCCCAGCGCCACCATGGTGCGGGCGAGCTCGCGCGCGGGTCCGGGTCCTTCGCGAAGGCGCCGGAGCCGACCTTTGACGTCGAGCACCAGGGCGCCGGTCCCCTCGGCGATCTTCTTGCTCGTGATGGAGGAGGCGATCAGGGGGATGCACGGGACGGTGCCGGTGGTGTCGCGCAGGGCGTAGAGCCTGCGGTCGGCCGGGGCCAGGCCCGGCCCGGCGGCGCAGATGACGCGCCGGGGCCGTGCCGGGGCCGAGCAGGGGACATGATCCGCCCGCCCGTCAGGTCCGCCCGCCAGCCGGGAATGGACTCGAGCTTGTCGAGGGTGCCGCCGGTGTGCCTGAGCCCGCGCCCGGACAGCTGGGGACGCCCACCCCGAAGGCGGCCACGAGGGCGCCAGCGGCAGGGTGATCTTGTCGCCGACGCCGCCGGTGGAGTGCTTGTCCGCCGTCGGGCGCCCCAGGCCGGAGAAGTCCATGCGCTCGCCCGAGCGGATCATGGCGTCGGTCCAGCGGGCGATCTCGGCGCGGTCCATGCCGCCCATGCAGATGGCCATGGCCAGGGGCGCTCATCTGCTCTCGGCGACGGCGCCGCGGGTGAAAGCGTCCGACCCAGTCGATCTGCGCGTCCGACAGGCGCCGGCGCTCGCGCTGGCGGCGATGACGTCGACGGCGTCGAAGGGCTCGACGGCGCCGGCGCCCGCGCGGGCTCCGCCCGGCCGTCCCGCCGAGCCCGTCCGCCGGCTCCGCCGCCCGCCGGCGCCGGGGGGCCTCAGGTCGGCGGGTGAACCGGCCCGGCAGGACCTCGTCGATGGTCATGAGCCCGTCGGGCGCTGGCCAGGAGCATGCGCGGGTGGGCGTGCTCGCCGAGCACCTGGCGGCAGCGTCCGCAGGGGGCGCAGGGCTCGCCGCGCCCGTCGACGCAGGCGAAGGCGATCAGCCGTCCTCCCCCGGTGCGCACCAGCTCGGCACGAGCCCGCACTCGGCGCACAGGGTCACCCTGCAGCCGGCGTTCTCACATTGCAGCCCGACACCAGGCGCCCGTCGTCGACCAGCCCGGCCGCGCCGACGCGGAAGCGCGAGTAGGGCGCGTGCGCGCCCCATGGCCTCCGGCCAGCGAGCGCAGTCGCGCCCAGGCGGCCCGTCGACGTCGGAGGGAGTCAGGGCCCCCGTCAGGGGCCGTCGCCGGGACCGTCATGGCTCATCCGCCTTTCGCGCGCGCGGTCGTGGGGGACCGACGATACACCGCGCGGGCCGGGCGCGGGGCCCGCTCACGGGTAGGGCACGCCCTCCGCGGCGGGCGGCCGATTGCCGACGAACCCGGCCACCGCCAGGATCGTCACCACGTAGGGGATCTGCGGAGATGAAGTTGGTCGGAATGGGCGAGCCGATGACGGACGGGTCTGGCCCACCGAGGTGGCGAAGCCGAAGAGCAGGGCCGCCCAGAGGGTGCCCAGCGGGTTCCAGGCCCCAGGATCATGGCCGCCAGCGCGATGTAGCCGTTGCCGGCGGAGATGCCCTTGGTGAAGGACAGGCCCGAGCCCACGGTGAGTAGAAAGGCCGCCCAGGCCCGCCAGCGCACCGCCGAGCACGAGGTTGTTGACGCGGGTGCGCATGACCGCGATGCCCACGGTGTCCGCGCCTGGGGGTGCTCGCCGACGGCGCGCATGACGCAGGCCCCAGCGGGAGCGGAAGAGCATGAGGGACGGGATCCCACCGCCGCGTACATGGCGTGAGACGAGGATGGTCTGGTTGAACAGGACGGGGCCGAGGACGGGCACGTGCGACAGTCCGGGGACCGGCAGGCGGGGCAGGCGCATGGCCCGGGTTCAAGGACCCGGAGTCGGACAGGACCGTGGAGAACAGGAAGCCGGTCGGGCCCGAGACAGAGCACATTGAGCACCACGCCCACGACGATCTGGTTGACCGTGCTTCGGCCCGAACAGGCCGGGGCAGGAGGGCGACGAGGATCCGGCCGGGCGCGGCCAGCAGGCCGGCAGGGGCTGCCGAGGCCGAGGCCACCACCGCGGCGCAGGAAGGCGCCCCCAGGGCTGGCCCTCGATGGCGATATTGATGGTGCCGCTGCGCTCCCCCACGACCCGCAGCCAGGCCGCCGAAGACCAGCGGCTGACGGACAGGGCGCGGGGTGGAGGACAGGATCGTCACCAGCGGGACGACCGAGCTGCGCCCGGCGCCCGCAGGTGAGGAAGGAGACGAGCGAAGCTCCGAGGCCGAGCAGCAGGGGTCATCCACACGGGCGCGGCGGCCCGGCGCAGCGCCCAGGCGCACAGGGGCCGCCGTGATCGCCCCGGCCGCGACGACCATGACGACGACGACCCGGCGGGCGGGCGGGTCGAGGACGGGATCTGGATGAGGTCGGCGCCGGTGCTCAGCTGAAGCGGGTGGCGCCGCGGCCGAAGACGGCCAGCGAGATCTCCAGGGGCCACGACGACGCGCCGATGACGGGCGCCTTGCAGGTCAGGGGCTCGTCGACGTCGACGTCGTCGACGCTCTTGCGCAGGACGGGGCTGGCGGCGACGGTGTGGCTCGAGCCTCCCGGGCGGGCGCGGCGGGCGTATCGGTCGCGGCGGGGCGGCGGGGCGCAGCGCCTCGCGACCCAGCGCCGAGCAGGCGGTAGATGGCGCGCTACGAGCGGGGGCGCCGCGATGAGACAGGACGATGGTCGACTGCAGGACGAGCACGATGTCGATACTGGTGCCGGTGGTCGTCTGCATGGCGTTGCCCCTGGCGGTCAGGGCGCCGAGCAGCCAGCCCGGGACCGTGCCCAGCGGCTGGGACCGGCCGAGCAGGAGCCACCGTCATGGCGTCCGAAGCCGACGGACCCGGCGATGGAGGTGGTCAGGTTGTGCTGCGTGCCGAGCGCGGGGGCGAGTGGCGGCCAGTGACGCGCCCCGGAGACGACCATGACCAGGGCGGACGCCGGACGCCGATCGGCGGTGCGGGCGGCCTGCAGGTCTGGAGCCGGTGGCCTGGAACTGGAAGCCGAGACTCGCGCTGCGCTCCGCAGGCCACCACACAGAGCAGGGCCGCGACGAGGGCGACGACGAAGCCCCAGGTGGAGGCGGAAGGAGTCGCGCAGCAGGAGCGGGTACTGCGCCGTCACTGACCGTCAGGGACTTGGGGTTGGATGTGTACGCCTTTGAAGGTGCGCAGTGGTCAGGGCGTGGATGAGGAGGTAGCCGGCGATGGAGTTGAGCATCGATGGTCGTGATGACCTCGCTGGCGCCGTCGTCGCCTTGAGGACGCCGGCGATTCCGGCCCACAGGGCCCCGCGCGCCGGCGGCCGCGGCCATGGCGGCCGCGATGTGCGCCGCCGCGGCAGGCTCCAGGCGAAAGCCGACGCAGCCGCCGCCATGGCGCATGATCTGCACCAGCCCGCCCACGCACAGCCGCGCGAAGGCCACCGCCATGCCGGGCCGCCAGGATGAGGGGGCGGAGACGGTGAGGGTCTCGGTGGCGGGCCGCCACATGCGGGCCGTCGTCGCGGCCTGCCAGTCGAAGACGCCGCCGCACGAGGGCGGAGTAGGCCCCTGGTCAGCAGGGGCCGGCGGCGCGAAGAAGTCGGAGGGCCGGGCCAGGAGAAGCCGGCAGTGGCGCGTGCCGGGAGTCGGCCACGAGGATGGGGACGCTGCCCACGACCGCGGCGGAGAAGACAGCCAGGGCGCCCATGAGGGCGTTGGACTCGGCGATCAGACGCACGGGACGTCCAGGCCCGTCGGGCCCGCAGGCTCGTCCGTCTCGGCGTCGGACTGAGCGGACTCGCTCATCGGCTCTCCTCGGTGCTGGTGGCGCTGGTGCGGGGGCGTCGGCGTCGTCGCGGCGGGCCAGGGCCTCGTCCCCGGGGATTCCGGCCATCATGAGATCCCAGGACGTCGCGGGGCGTGTCCGCCGACGACGCCGACGATCCTGCCGCGGTACGCGAGCCGCGATGCGGTCGGACAGCGAGTAGATCTCGTCGAGCTCGCTGGAGATGATGAGGACGGCGGTGCCGATTGTCGTCGCGCTCGGCCACGATGCGCCCGTGGACGAACTCGATGGATCCCGTCCAGGCCGCGGGTGGGCTGGCAGGCGACGAGGACCCTCAGGTCCCGGGACAGCTCGCGGGCGAGGATCGCCTTCTGCTGGTTGCCGCCCGACAGGGTCGAGATGGGGTCGGCGACGTCGGTGACGCGCACGTCGAACTCCTCGCGCAGCCTCTGGGCGTTGGCGCGGATCCTGGCGGGGCTCAGGGCCGGCCCGGTCCCGAAGGCCGGGTCGTCGTAGCGGTCGAGGATCATGTTCTCGGCCACGGAGAAGTCGGCGATCATGCCGCTGGTGGAGCGGTCCTCCGGCACGAAGCCCAGGCCCGCCCCCAGGCGCCGGTGCACGCCAGGGCGGGTGACGTCGCGCTCGCCGAAGCGGATGGATCCGGCCGTCGGCCGGGTCAGGCCAGGACCACCTCCCCAGCTCGGTCTGGCCCGTTGCCCTGGACCCCAGCCACGCCGAGGATCTCGCCGGAGGCCACCTCGAGGCTGATGTCGTCGAGCAGGGACGGCGCCGTCGGCCCCAGGGCTCACGCCCTCCAGGACCAGGCCGGCGCCGGAGGGGCGGGCCGGGGCCTGTCGACGCTCAGGGAGACGTCGTGGCCCTAGCCAGGTCCGCGGCTCGCCCGCCGGGGCGAGAGGGATCGGCAGTGCCCACGGCAGCGCCGCGGCGGATGACGGTGATCGTGTCCGCCACCTCGCGGACCTCGCGCAGCTTGTGGGTGATGAAGACGATGGAGGTGCCCGCGGCCCTGAGGTCGCGCACGAGTCCCATGGGCTCGTCGGTCTCCTGGGGGTGAGCACGGCGGTGGGCTCGTCGAGGATGAGCACCGGGCCTCGCGGGCACAGGGCCTTGATGATCTCCACGCTGCTGGACGCCGACAGGGCAGGTCCTCGATGCGGGCGGCCGGGTCGACGTCGAAGCCGAAGCGCTCGGAGATCTCGCGGACCCTGGCGGCCGCGGCCGCGCGTCGATGATCCCATCGGCCCGACCGGCTCATGGCCAGGGCCACAGGACTCGGCGACGGTGAGACCGGCACCAGCATGAAGTGCTGGTGGACCATGCCGATCCGGCGGCCCACGGCGTCGCCCGGCCCGGAGAAGGTCACGGGCTCGCCGTCGATGAGGATCTCCCTCGTCCGCCCGGTACAGGCCGTACAGGATGTTCATGAGGTGGACTTGCCGGCTGCCGTTCTCGCCCAGCAGGGCGTGGATCTGACCGGGCTCGACGGTGAGGTCGATGTGGTCGTTGGCCACGAGCGGCCCGAAGGTCTTCGTGATCCCGCGTAGCTCGAGGCTGCAGTGTGCTCGCTTCCGTCGGTGGTGGGCGGGGCCGGTGGGAACCGGTGGAATTCCGCCCGGCGGCCGGTCGCGCCGACCGCCGAGGACGGGCCTCAGGAGGGTCGTAGGCGGTGGACGTCAGCGTCCCGTCGACGATCTGCTTCTTGAGCTCGTCGATCTTGGTCTTGAGCTCGGGCGAGACCTTGGAGTCCCAGTCGTGGTAGGGGGCGAGGGCCACGCCCTGGTTCCCCAGGTGCCGACGTAGGGGTGGCGGAGAAGGCCCCGCTGGGCCTCATCGACGGTGTCGTGAGACGGCGGTGCCGATCTCACTGATGACGGAGGTGAGCATGTAGGGGCGCCGCCGTCGCGCCGGTGGTCAGGTAGCCGTCGGCGTCGACCCAGACGATGGCGTTGAGTCGCCCCGGCGGCACCCTGACGGCGGCCAGGCGCCACTGGCGAGCGTCGCCGGGCCACGGGCATGATGATGTCGGCGCCCTGGGACAGGAACTGCTCGGTGAGCTGCTGGCCCTTGGCGGTGTTGGAGAAGTCGCCCACGAAGGAGCCGCCCGAGGGGTTGGCCGGATCCCAGCCCAGGACCTGGACGGAGGCGCCGTTGTCCGCGTTGTACTTCTCCACGCCCTTGGCGAAGCCCTCCATGAAGATCTGGACGGTGGGGATGGCCTGGCCGCCGTAGGTGGCGACCTTGCCGGTCTTGGTGGTGCCGGCGGCGGCGTAGCCGGCCAGGTAGGCGGCCTCGGCGGTATTGAAGATGAGGGGCTTGGCGTTGGGCAGGCGCGCCTTGGTGAACTGGGCGTCAATGAGGGCGAACTGGACGTCGGGGTTCTGCTTGGCGGCCTTGGTCATGTCGTCGGCCAGGTTGAAGCCGACCCCGATAATGAGGTTGCACTTCTGCTGGATGAGGGAGTCGACGTTCGTCGGGTAGTCGGCGGCGCTCTTGGACTCCACGGCCACGGTCTCAATGCCGAAGTCGGCACCGGCCCGGTCCAGGCCCTCCTTGCCGGACTGGTTGAAGGACCGGTCGTCGAAGCCGCCCTCGTCGGAGACCATGCAGGCCTTGAAGTCCGAGTGGTGCCCGGCCCCCGGATGAGGAGGCCGAGCTGGTCAGGGGCGGAGCCGCAGGCGGCCAGGCGAGGCTGAGAACAGTGGCCAGGCCCGGGGGCGATGGCGGGTGGGACTTCTTCATCACTGTGACTCTCCGTGGTGGAGGAGACGTCGCTCCGGACAGGGGCGTTCGGACGACCTTCGCACCAGGATAGACGGATCTCCCCTCCCCGCGCCGGCATCCGCGGCGCTCACAGCAACTCGGTTCGGCCCTCGGCTGAGGCGGTCGACTGACCCCTTGACGGCCTGCGCGCGCCCCGGCGTCGTGACGAGCAGGGGCGTCGGGGTGTCGACGACGACCAGCCCGCCGCCCGAGCAGGACGACCCTGCGGCCGGTGGTCGAGGCCACCAGGGCCCCGGGCGAGTCCACGGCCTCGACGTCGGCGCCCGGCCCGCCGCCCGCGGCGTCGTCGAGACGGCGACCCCGCCGCCGCCCCGGCCGTGCGCGCGGGCACAGGCAGCCAGGGCGTCGAAGCCGCCGACGTCGTCCCAGCCCCATGGACGCGGGCACGTTGGCCACCCCCGGCGGCGGCGACCGGGCTCGGCGATGGCGTGATCGATGGCGATCGGCTCAGGCCCGGCCAGGTGGCGGCGAGCACCTCCTGCGCTCGGGGCCGTCCCAGGCGGCGGCGATGGCCTCCACGCCCGCCGCCAGCGCGGGCCGCCGAGGCGGCCAGGGTGGTCGAGCAGGACGCCGCGCGGGCCACGAACATGCCGGCGTTCAGCGGTAGTCGCCGGCGGCCAGGTGAGGCGGCGGCCGTCGCCGCGTCGGGCTTCTCGGTGAAGCCAGGACGCGCCGCCCGTCAGAGCGCCGGCGACGGCCGGGCGCAGTGGATGTGTGACCGAAGGCGGTCGACTGAGCCGCTGCGCCTCAATGCCGATGGTGGCCACCACCCCGCCTCGCCAGCGCGGCGCCCTGGCGCACGGCGCCGACGAAGGCGGCCTCGTCGGCGATGGCGTGGTCGGCGGCGAAGGAGCCGACGATCGCCCCGCGGCCGTGACGGGCGGCGATGACGGCGGCGGCCAGGCCGATGGCGGCCATGGAGTCGCGCGGGGCGGGCTCGGCCAGCAGGTTCTCGCGCGGCAGGCCGGGCAGCTGGTCGGCGACGGCGGCCAGGTGGGCGGTGCCGGTGACCACGCTGATCGAGGCGGCCACCGGCTCCAGGCGGGCGACGGTGCCCTGGAGGAGGGAGCGGCCCGCGCCGGTGAGGTCGAGAGGAACTTGGGGCGCGCGCGCGGCTCAGCAGCCACAGCCGGGTGCCCGCCCCCGGCGGGGATGATGGCGTGGATGGGGCGGTCGTCGCGGCGCTGGCGGTGCTGGTCCTTCACGGGTCCAGGCTAGCGGTCGGCGCGCCGGCCTCAGCCCGCGGCCCGGGGGCGCCGAGAGGCTCGCGTAATTGGGCCGGCGGTCGGCGCCGGTTCCGTCGGGGCGGGCGACGGGCCCGGGGCGGCGGGTTTGGCGGTCCAGGCGCACGCGTACAGCACTGACGCAGCAGGCCAGGTGGAGCCATGGGATGAGCACGATCATGGCGGGTGAAGGGGCGAGCATCGGGTTCCCCTCGCCGCGGCCCCTCACCGCCCGGTGCCCGTCTGACGCAGGATCCCGAGGCGAGGCGCCCAGACCCGCCCCCTGGAGCAGGTCCTGCAGGCGCCCTGACCCCGCACGCGGATGAGCAGGGCCAGGACGCCCGGCGTCGATGAGGAAGGAGACGAGCAGGGCGATCAGCCTCGCGCCGGGCGGTCAGCCAGTCCGGCAGCGAGCCGGCGCCGACCAGGGCGGTGGTGGGGATGGAGGCCGCGGCGGTGACCAGGACGGAGACCGTGATGACGAAGCGGGAGGTTGCGCACCTGGGCCCAGGCGAGCCGCCCGGTGAGCCGTCGCCAGGCCGAACATGGCCCGGATGCCGCTGGCGAGGGCGCCCGCGAGGCTCAGGGCGAGGTACAGGAGAACGACGGTGGCCAGGACGGAGCCGGATTGATCGCCGAGTCCAGGGTGAGCTGGTCGATGCTCACCAGACCCGTGCCGGTGCCGTCGTCGATCATGCCCGGGCAGCATCGAGTCGACCGCCTCCAGCGCGGCCCGCCTCATGGCGGGGCGGTGACCGATGGTGACCATGAGCAGGCTCACCCCGATGGTCAGGGGCGGCGAAGACGGAGAACAGGCCGGTGTGGGCGATGCCCCGGCCAGGAGCGGGCCGCGGCCGTCGGAGTAGCGGGCCAGGGCGCAGGCCCGCGCGGGTGCCGGCAGCGCCCCAGAAGGGCTTTGAGCGCGTTCGGCGAGCACGGCGAACCGGGTCATGATGTCCTCACGGGGCGTCGGGGGTGGCGGGGCCCGCAGCGGCGGGGCGTCGAGCCGGGTCCAGAGTGGCGTCGGGGGCGAGGCGGTGCAGGTGAATGCGGTCGACGACGAAGCGGGCCTCGATGCCGGCGGCCTCGGCGCGCGGCCTCAGGGCCTCGTCCCCCACGTCGTGGGCGAGGGTGACGTGGGGTGGAAGGAAGCGCACCGACGGGCCAGGGGCCGCCCGCGGCGCAGCGCCCTCAGGCCTGCGCAGTCCCGCGCCCCCGGGTCAGGGGCCAGGTGAGCGACGGCGCTGACGGGCCGGAAGGTCTCGGTCCCGCGCAGCTCGACGACGAAGGGGGCGGCCGCTCCGCAATGGCGCGCACGTGGGCGACCGCCGCGTCGAGCGCGTCGAGGTCGATGAGCGTGGGGGCAGAGGGTGATGTGGGGGCACGGCCAGGGCCAGGGGTCACCGGCGTCGGAGCGCACGAGCCGGATGCGGGCGGCCCAGGGCGCTCGAGGCACGGGCAGGGTCACGCCCAGGACGCACTGAGACGGTCCGCCGTGGGGACGTCCATGGTTCCTCCGTGATGTGGCGGCGCGAGCGCAGGAGCGGCAGCGGATCCGGGTGCGGGCGCCCGACAGGCGCGGCCCCATCTGCGCACCTGTCCCGCACCGGGACGGTGGTCCCACCCGACGACCGGCGCGACACGGGGTTGTGACGTGGTGCGCTCGAGGTTGAGGCACAATGGGCCCATGCAGTACTCAGCTCCGACGACGTCGCCGCTCCCGTCTTCTCCCCCGCCCTCGCGCCCGCTCAGGGAGGGTCGCCGCGACGCGGCGCTCTTCCGCGAGGCCTTCGACGCCGAGCCCGACGGCGGTGTGGTACGCGCCCGGGCGCGTCAATCTCGATGGCGACACGCGACTACAACGGCGGGCTGGCCTGCCGATCGCCTCGCCGCACCGGGCCCCTGGCGCTGCGCCGCCGGGACGACCGGACCGTGCGCCTGGTCTCCTCGCAGACGCGGGACTCGGTGGACGTCCTCGACTCGACGTCATCGGCCCCAAGGGCACGCGGGCGAGGTGCGCCATTGAACGCCTACGTGGCGGGCGTCGCCCGCGCTGGAGCGCGACGGCCTGGGGCCGCTGGCTGGCTTTCGACGCGGCCCTGTACTCGTGCGTGCCGCTGGGCGGGGCCTGTCTCCTCCGCGGCGCTGGAGGCGGCCACCGCCGTCGCCCTGGACGAGTCAATGCCTGGGGCTGGCCTGGGCGACGGCCGACGAGCCCGACGACGAGGGCCGGGCCCTGCCTGGCCGCCGCCTGCGTGAGGGCGGAGAACGAGATGGCAGGAGCCCCCACGGGCGGCCTGGACCAGGCGGCGTCCCTGCGCGCCGCCGCGGGCCGCGCCCTGGAGCTGGACTGCCGCACCGGGCGGGCCCCGCTGCGTGCCCTTCGACCTGAGCAGGGCGGGCCTGGCCCTGCTGGTCATCGACACCCGGGCCAGGGCACTCCTGGTCGACGGCCAGTACGAGGGCCCGACGGGCGGCCTCGCGAGAAGGCGGCCCCGCATCCTGGGCGTCGAGCTGCTGGCGGACCTGGAGGCGGCCGACCTGGAGGAGCGTCTGGCCGACCTGGCCGCCTGCGGCGAGCCCGACGCCGCCGAGCTGGTCAAGCGCACCCGCCACGTGGTCACGGAGATCGAGCGCACGCGCGACCTGGTCGCGCTGCTGCGCGACGGCCGCCCGCTGGCCGGGGACACGCTCGCCCGCGCGGGCGAGCTCATGAACGCCTCCCCACGAGTCCCTCGCGCGGACTACGGTGCACGTGCCCCGAGCTGGATGCGGCCGTGGGAGGCGGCGCGGGCGGCGGGGCCCACGGAGCCGCGCATGACGGGCGGCGGCTGGCGGCTCCGCGATCGCCCCGTGGACGTCGACGCCGTCGACGCCGTCGCCCGCGCCGTCGTGGCCGCCACGCCGGGAGGGCTTCACCGCCGGCCTTCCTCGACGCCGTGCCCTCGGCCCCCGCCTGCGCCGCCTGGCCTGAAACGAGGCGGGGCCCGCCTCATCCTCCGGGAGGATTCACGGGCCTTCTCAGGAGGATCCACCGGCGCGGCGGGGCCATAGCCTGGCCCTGTTACGCCCTCGTTCGCTTCGCCGTGGAGGACTCCGTGAAGCGCTACGTCATGCCCGCCCTCAAGGTCCTCATCGCCGTCGTCGTCGCCGTCGCCCTGGCCAAGATCGCCTTCTTCCCCGACCAGGGCGACTCCGCCACCGCGGACATCACCCCGGGCTACCAGCTGAGCACGAAGACGACGACGGTCGCGGTCGGCGACATCTCCAGCAGCGGTGGAGGTCAGGGAAGATCGTGCAGAGACAAAGGCCGTCGAGCGAGCGACGCTCACCGGCGTCGTCGACTCCTTCGCGGGTCGAGAAGGGCGGGTCACATCACGCAGGGGCGCCTGGTCTACCTCAAGAAGGTCGAGCCGCAGCAGCCGAAGGTCACCACCGACGAGGAGGGGAACACCACCCAGACGGAGGTTCCCGACAAGGTCACCTGGGACACCGTCTACGCCCCGACGACCGGCACCGTCTCCTTCAACGTCATCGCGAACCAGGACACCACCGTCGGCATGGTGATCGCCACCGTCACGCCCGACACCTACTCGGCGACCGGCACCATCAGCGCCTCCCAGCAGTACCGGCTCACCAGCGCCCCGACGTCGGCGACCCTGAGCGTCGAGGGCGGCCCCGCCCCCTTCTCCTGCTCCGACCTGACCATCGGCACGAAGCCCACCACGTCGACGACCACCGGCCAGGACGGCAGCACGACGACGACCACGGGGGACGGCACGAGCGTGGAGGTCCGCTGCTCGGTGCCGTCCGAGCAGAAGGTATTCGCGGGGCTGTCGGTGACCATCGGCATCGACGCGGGCAGCGCCACCGGGGCGCTGCTCGTGCCCGTCACCGCCGTCGAGGGCTCGGTGTCCACCGGCATCGTCTGGGTGGTCCCCGACCCGGCCGATCCCGCGACCACCGAGCAGCGCCAGGTCTCCCTGGGCATCAACGACGGCACGAACATCAGGTCACCGACGGGCTGACCGAGGGCGAGACGATCCTGCTCTTCGTGCCCGGCAAGGACATCGTGCGCAACGGCACGCCCAGCAGCTTCGAGCCCGACAACTCGGTGTGCTACGACGAGAACAGCAAGGAGATCCGGTGACACCAGCCCCCTGCTGCGCCTGCAGGCATCACCCGGACCTTCTCGGTGCCCGGCGCCCCGCCGCTGAGGATCCTCACCGGCGTCGATCTCGACGTGCACCCAGCGAGCACATGGCCGTCGTCGGCCGGTCCGGCACGGGCAAGTCGACGCTGCTCAACATCCTCGGCCTCATCGACGTGCCCACCTCCGGCGGGTACCAGCTGAACAGGGTGGACGTCGCGGGCCTGGGCGAGAAACCGCCGCGCCCACCTGCCGGGCAGACCTTCAGTTCGTGTTCCAGTCCTTCAGCCTCATCGCCGGGCTGACGACGACGGAGAACGTCGCGGCGCCGCTCCTGTACGACCACGGCGCCGCCTTCTGGCGGCGCGCGCTCCGGGAGCTGCTGGAGGCGGTGGGGCTGAAGGACAAGGCCGGGATGTCCATCAGGCCGGCTGTCGGGCGGGAGCAGCAGCGCGTCGCCATCGCCCGGGCGCTGGCCCCGCAGGCCCAGGGTGATCCTGGCCGACGAGCCCACCGGCGCCCTCGACGTCGACACGGGCGCCGTCGTCATGGACCTGCTCGGAGGCGGTGCCATGAGACCGGCGCGGCGCTCATCATCATCACCGCGACCTGGCCGTCGGCGGTCAGGCCCCACACCCAGTACCGCCTGGAGAACGGCGTGCTCACGCCGATCACGGTCACCGCCGCCGAGTGGGCTCGCTGGAGGAGTTCGGCGAGGTCAGACGGCGCCGCCGCCGCATCGATATCAGGAGGTCCGCGATGAGACTCTTCACGGGACTGGGGGCGTGTTCACAGGCCTGACCGGCGCCGTTATCGAGCGTGGGCGCAGCTGCGGATCGGCAAGCTGCGGGTGCTGCTGTCCCTGGTGAGGGGTGGCGGCCGCGGTCGCGGCCATGTCCTTCATCATCGCCGTCGGCCAGGTGTCGGTCTCCGCGGTCAACGCCGTCATGGAGCAGTACAGCGGACCGCCCGCCCTGACGATCAGCGTCTCCCCACCTGGCGGGGCGTGAGCCGTCCGGCCGACGACGACTCCGGGGACGCCACCGGCTCCGGGGACGCCGGCTCGGCAACCAGGCGGGGGCGGGCTCCGGGGGCTCGGCCGCGGAGGGCCAGACCCGGATCCGGCGGGGCCCGGAGGGGCCAGGCGACCGCCGGTGCAGCCAGGACAGTGGGGACGAGGCGTCGTCGCGGACACCTCCATCCGCATCTCTCAGGCGATGAGGCTCCTTCGTGGACCGTTATGAGATCAACTCCTGGGCGACGACCTACGACACCTCCATCCGCTTCGCCTTCCCCACTGGCCCCGCCAGAGTACTGAGGCCCGTCAGCACGGGCTACGGCCTGATCCACCACACGCAGGTGACCCAGGGGCGCTGGCTGCGCTCGGACGACGCCGATGACATGTCCCCGTCGCTGGTCGTCTCCCAGGGTTCCTCGACGCCCGCTGGGGTGGACTCCTCTCGGCCCGCTCGCGGTGCGCCTCCTGCGAACCGACGCGCACCACCTACACGATCGTGGGGTGCTCAAGCCCAGGACCTGTCCTACTGCGACGACCGACGCCGAGGGGCAATACGGTGCCCTGCCCGCAAACGCTGTCCGCGTTCGTCCTGAACTCCTCTACGAGCAGCAGCTGCCCTCCCATGCCGCGCGCGCACGTCCTGGAGATCTGGACCGGGGCGGCGGGGAATCAGTGAGATCAAGCAGCGGGCCAGAGACAATCTTGACGCCCAGTTCGGGCGGGCTCGACCAGGTCACCGACAATCTACCAGTCGCCAACGCGAACCTGAGCACGGGCCTTCACCTCCGTGGTCTCCGGCGCGGGCGTCTTCGTCATGGTGCTGGGGGCGCTGGGGCTGGTCAATATCTCCTGGTGACGGTGCGCCAGCGCATCCACGGATCGGGTGCGCCGCTCGCTTCGGCGCGACGAACCGCCGGATCTCTTCTCGATCATGCTGGGTCGGTGGTGGCGACGGTCGTGGCCGGCATCGTCGGCGTCGGCATCGCGGTGGTGGCCCTGCGGGTGGTGCCCACTGGGCGCCATTCTGGATATCCGGTGCCGGACAACCGCCCTTCCCCATGTCGCCGCGCTCATCGGACTGGTGGCGGCATCCGGGGTCGGAGCTCTGGCGAGGATCATCCCCGCGTTCGTGGCGGTGCGGATCCGCCCGATCGACGCGATCCGCTGGCCGGATGACGCTGCCTCGTCTGGGCGTGTCGGGCGGTTCCGGACCGGGGCCGGGAAGACCCGCGGCGGCCGAGTCGCGTCAGCACGTCCGGCGGTGGAGGCGCCGCCCCGGCTCGGCGACGCTGCGCGACCCGGCGGGCGGGCCCCTGGGTCGGCAGTGAAGGCGGCGGGGTCTGGTAGACTACGGGTTCGTTGGGATCCCAACGATCCGCAAGTGTAAACCCCGCGCGAGCGGATGATCCGTGACCGTCACCGACGCTGGGCCAGTGAAACCCCGCGCGAGCGAGATGATCCTCGTCCTGGAACTTGGTGACCAGGGGCCGCGTAGTAAACCCCGCGCGAGCGGATGATCCTCTACGTGTGGCGGTACGCGGGTCTGCGAGGCGTAAACCCCCGCGCGAGCGAGATGATCCCATCGACTGGACTGAAGGTTGACGCGTGCGTAAACCCCGCGCGAGCGGATGATCGTCGGTGCTACTCGGCGCGTCAGATCTCCTCGTAAACCCCGCGCGAGCGAGATGATCCCATGGAGGCGCTCTGGAGTGGTCATCCAGGTAAACCCCGCGCGAGCGGATGATCCCTCCGGGCGCACAGCCACGCAAACACCTCCTGTAAACCCCGCGCGACGCAGATGATCCCAGGTGGGCGCTGCGGGCTGGCGCGCCCATCGAGTAAACCCCGCGCGAGCGGATGATCCCGGTCCGTCCGCCGCGCTCGCCACGGCGCGTGTAAACCCCGCGCGAGCAGGATGATCTGGCCGGCACTGGTCTCGGTCAGCGGTGTAAAGCCCCGCGCGGCGAGATGATCCCAGGCCCGCACGCGTCGATCGACGTGCGAGGCAGTGATCCCCCGCGCAGGCGGGGCGTTTCCGCCGCCAGGTAAACCCGCGCAGCGAGATGATCCAGCGACGCCGACGAATCAGATGATGCGTCGTACGTAAACCCCGCGACGCGGATGATCCCGATGGTCGCCGCGGTCGTCTCGCAGATCAGTAAACCCCGCGCGAGCGGATGATCCGCGAGGCGTGGTCAGGACTGGTCGAGCGGTGGGTAAACCCCGCGCGAGCGGGATGATCCCAGCACGGTCGTCACGTCCCGCCATCCATGGTAAACCCGCGCAGCGGATGATCGCTCAGCGATCCTCTCGGAGACCTCATGCTCGTAAACCCGCGCGAGCGGATGATCGCGGGCGTTGACCAGGAGGCCGACGGCGGGTAAACCCCGCGCGAGCGAGATGATCCTCTCATTCGGTCGCTGACGTGCCATCGCGTGACGTAAACCCGCGCGAGCGGATGATCTCGACCTGGGCGTCCGTCAGTCGCTCGCGTAAACCCCGCGCGAGCGGATGATCGCAAACCGTCCGTCGCTCGGTAAACGCCAGCGCTGAGCGGATGATCCGCGCGGCTGGTCGACTGGTCGACGGTGCGAAACCCGCGCGAGCGATGACCACGCGGTCGTGTAGATCAGTGCTGCCTCGTAAACCCCGCGCGGCGAGATGATCCAGACGCGGTCCGCTCCTGCGCGGCCTTTGAGCGCGTAAACGCGCGCGAGCGGATGATCCGCGCAGGGCCCACAGGTCGCCTGCGCCCTCAGCAGGTAAACCCGCGCGAGCGGATGATCCCACCTCTTCCTGGTCGCCTGCGGGCGCCGTAAACGCGCGGCGGGATGGTCCACAGCCAGCGGCCACGAGTGCATACAGGGCGGTAAACCCCGCGCGGTGACGGATGATCCCACGACCTGCTCGCCGCCAGCGCCTCCTCGGGTAAACCCGCGCGAGCGAGATGATCACCAGCGGCGGATCCCCATCATCACGCGGCGCCAAACCCCGCGCGGCAGATGATCTGATGCCGCCGCCCGCAGCGGCGGCAGGCCATGTAAAGCCGCGCGACGAGGATGATCCAACGCAGGTGACCATGCGATTCAACGAGGTGTAAACCCGCGGGCAGATGATCTGAGGAGGCTCGACGAGGACCCAGTAGCCAGGATAAACCCCGCGAGCAGGATGATCCCAGGCTGCGCGCTGATCTGGCCACGGTGCTCGAAGTAAACCCCGCGCGAGCAGATGATCCGTCCGGTCCACCTGCTCGCGCATGGCCCGTATAAACACGCGCGCGAGCGAGATGATCGAGCTTCTCATCGTCCTCGATCTGCTCGGCGCGATGAAGCCCCGCGCGAGCGAGATAATCCGCCGCCGCCCCCGAGCCCCGACGCGGAGGCCGGTAAACGCCCGCGCGGCGGATGATCCCAGCCTGCTGGAACGGGTTCTCAGATTCAGACCCCGTACAACCCCGCGCGAGCGCGGATGATCCACTGCCGGCCGAGATGATCTGGTCCAGCGACGTAAACCCGCGCGAGCGAGATGATCCACAGCCCCGTGGCGATGATCTCGGGACGATGGGTAAACCCCGCGCGAGCGGATGATCCGACGAACGATTCGAAGCCTCCTCGAGCTCGATAGACCGCGCGAGCGGATGATCCGACTGCGGACCTATGGCAAAAATTCACACGAGATGACTTGGGAGTCGATAGCTTGAATTTCTTCGAGGTGACGAAGGATTCAGATAACTTCGCAGGTGTTCTCGAAGAATGCCCTCTGCCTGTTGCTGATGGGTTCTGCCTCGTTCGAGACTTTCTCTATGGGGTTCTTGTCGGGACTGTAGGGGCGGCGGGTTGATAGACTGGACGCTCAGGGGGCTTCCCTTCTCCGTTTGCGCGAGCAATGTGCTCGACTTGGCAACCGGCGTTGTCCCACACCGACGATCGTCTTGTCCGGGTACTTCAGGTGAGTTCGGTCAGGGCCTTCACGACGCTGTCGGTATTGCACCGATCCAGTCGCCATGAGATCCACCCTCCCGTCCGATTCGTGGAGAAACCGATGTACTTCTGGGACTGCCGCTCCCGGTCGACCCTGATCCTGGTCTGACGCGCCTCTTTGCCAGGCCCTGCGAATAATCGCCTCGTGCTCGATGCCCACCTCGTCGGCGGACACCGCTATGACATCTCGCGGACCTTATTCTCGTTGCCCGCCTTCATCATCCGCCCCTCTTTCCGGTCTCCCGCCGTCCTCGGTCCTCCTTCTTCCCGTCCTGCTTCTTCCCCGTGATCTCAGCGATCTTGGCGTCGATCTGCTCCATGCGGGCCTCGATCTCCGCCTCGAGGGCGCGGTGCCGGTCACGCCCACGGAGAGCTTGTGGAAGGACAGCTCCGCCATGTGGAATCGGCGGTGGTGGGAGGGACCTGGACCACTGTACTCGACGTCAGGCTCGTGCATCCAATCAGCCAGGGCGGGGAACGTCCCAGAAGTCGGCGGGGATGCCCTGTTCCGACGGGGGCCGAGGCCTCCCCGGTCTCCTCGGCCTGCTCCAGGTGAGTTCGAAGCGTTGTCGTTCCCAGCGTGTCCGGTGCGGATGGACGCGAGTCCGGACTCGTTCCACTGTCTGGCCCATCTCTGATCGTTTCGGTGGACCGCTCACGAACTCGGCGCAATTCCTTGCCCGCACCCATCGACAACATGATGAGTCGCCTCGGACTTAGGTCTCATGAGCTTGTGCGGGCGCGCTTCCTGTGGTCCTGGAGGATGCGCAGCTCGTCATCAGTCGAGATTGAATCGCCTCATGCCCCATTATAACGCCAATCGATTCAATCCACCCGGAATACGCGCCCGCAGCTCACGTCCGTCTCCGCGACGACCGAATTAACAGCAGTTTATCTTGTTTCGTATTTGCTATGCGCCCTTGTCGAGATCCCCGGGTGACGCGCGCGAGCGAGATGATCCGATCCGGGCACAGGCTCGGCCGGTGGGTCCCAGTAAACCCCGCGCGAGCGGATGATCCCAGGCAGGGCGTCGGCCAGGACCGCCGAGTAAACCCGCGCGAGCGAGATGATCCCACGCGACCAGGAGGACGACCGCCAGCGCCCATGATAAACCCGCGCGAGCGGATGATCCTACCCCTGCCAGCCCGTGGCGAGCGGCGTAAACCCCGCGCGAGCGGATGATCAGTCGCGCCCAGTTCGTGGGCCAGGTCAACAGTAAACCCGCGCGAGCGAGATGATCCGGCAACGGGACGATCCCCGACGGTGGGCGAGGTAAACCCCGCGCGAGCGAGATGATCCCGTGCATGCCGGGCCGTGCCTATGATGGGGCTGTAAACGCCGCGCGACGGATGATCCACCAATATGGCGAACACCCGCCCACCGAGGTGAAACCCGCGCGAGCAGGATGATCCCAGTGGCCTTCGCCGCACGCCGTCTTCAGGAAACCCCGCGCGAGCGGGATGATCCCACGATCGCGGCCCTCGTGGCCGGGCTTGTCTGTAAACCCGCGCGGGCGAGATGATCCGCGATCAGGCCCGGATGGCGTGGGTCGCCGCGTAAACCGCGCGAGCGAGATGATCCGATCGAGGCGGCCACCGCAGCCGCCCGCCCAGTAAACCCGCGCGAGCGGATGATCGACAATGTTCCCTGGGCGAGGCCCCTGCAAACGCGAGCGGGATGATCCACCGGCCCGCCCGCGGCCCATGAGCGAGCCGGTAAAACCCCGCGCGAGCGGGATGATCTCAGTGCACCCCGGTGCACGACGGTGCACCGTAAACCCCGCGAGGCGGATGATCAGGCCTCAACTCATCGGGACCGAGATTCAGTAAACCCCGCGCAGGCGGATGATCCTCAGTCCCCTGCGCGGGCGCTGGATTCTCGGCGTAAACCCCGCGCGCGAGCGCGAATGATCCAGGGTGCCCGACGCGGCCGAGGAGGCGGTAAACCCCGCGCGAGCGGATGATCAGTGAGTTTTCAGTAAGGACGTCTTCGGCTCCCGTAAACCCCGCGCGGCGAGATGATCCTCAGCCACCGAGGCCGACCTGGTCTCCGTGTGAAGCCCGCGCGGGCGGATGATCCCCCGTTGCGCGGCGCCAGGGACGACGGGGCGGTAAACGCGCGAGCGAGATGATCCCGTCCGCTGCGCATCATCGACCCGACGATGAGGTAAACGCGCGCGAGCGGATGATCCTGTTCCTCAGCATCGCGCTGAGGAATCTTCGAGTAAACCCCCGCGCGTGAGATGATCCAACCCTCGTGATAGGCGCCCTGAGGCCGCTCTGTAAACGCGCGAGCGGATGA
>BNJU01000283.1_pt1 | contig 124266 bp, 169 predicted proteins | sample 8539281 | NCBI WGS metagenome assembly BNJU01 (sample SAMD00202456, study PRJDB9452) | human saliva metagenome | isolation source: human saliva | place: Japan | reverse complement strand
GACTTTGGTGAAAGTAGGATACCTGAACAGATTGACAATGAGACTGAAAATGTACTCACAATTTCATGGTAGCAGAATGTCACTGTATGCTGGCAGCCAGAATGTTGGTGTGTTCCCCACCAGACATTCTTTCGTGGCCAATAATTAATTCATATAGGCAAATATCCTTGATAGATCCTTGGCGCCCGCAGTTTCCTCAGGAATGGTATCTGTTAATGTATGCAATACCATGAATATGGACCCCAGATGATGTATTCATTACCAGGTGAAGTTAAAATGCAAGCTTTGTATGCAGGATTGTTGAGCTGGGCCAGCCCAGCAAAACATAGCCTCGCTTAAATGCCATCATGAGGCTATCCACTTTTTAAATGATCATCCTGTCAATTGATGAGGTATTTCATATTTCTCTGTTTATATTCTCCTAGGTTATTCCATCTCGATTTGATAATAATAAGACAGTGATTTAAAACGACATAATTCCTCCAATTAATTTACCTAATTATATTCTAAGGTATTTAGCTTTCCATATTGTAATATTTTTCCTCTTCCATTTTCTATTTATGATTCACTAGACGATTGATTTTTGTCGTAAGTGCTGATAATATCTATATTATATTTATAATATAAGGTGGTAAAAATGACAGAAAAATTGTGACTTCATCTTGGCATACTGTTTCAGCATCTCTGGCTGTAAATGCTGTGTAGTCGATATCGATATTAATAAAATTAAAGTTAAAGGCTGTCTTTGGTGACTTCTTCATTGGCTAATCTAATGGCAGGCCCTACGAGACAAACTTGCTGGCCTGCGGTTTAATAAAGGTGAGCTACTACAATACATTGAAACAAAGTTCAACCTATGATTTTAACGTCTGTTGATGGGTGAAGTGGAATTATAAAAAACCTCTGGCGGTGACTACTATGACTCACTCCGTAAAGGATGGCCCACATAATTTAATACCTGGACAAAGATTCAACCTGTATTCAGTGTTGGTCGTAAATTCTGCAGCAATCGGCAGCATCGTCTAGGAAATCAAACAGAAGGACGAAAAGCTAGACCAATTGAAATATCTATTTAAATTCAGGCCAGTTTGGAAGAATGATATTGTTCTCGTTGGTAAAGATATTCTGATGCCCTGTTATCAACTGTGGCTGGCCACCTATGTGCCTATGCTATTATCTGATGGGACATGAGCTTGATGGTCTCCTGGCTAGGCTAACCAGACTCCATGCAAGAACATCATCCTCTGGAGAAATGGTTATGTCAAAAATGTAAAGATGACCTAAATTTCAAGGGCTACAAAATATATGACTATAGGTCAGGACGTTCGACATATCTACTATCTTACGCTTTGTGATTGAGCAAGTCCTATAACGCCAGGTGGAGACCACTACTACGTACACCATTCTTCATACGCTGAAAAGAAAAGCACTATATAAGAAAAAATACTGTGCCGTCTTACGTGTGGTGAACCCTGATTAAAACATATCTTGGCCATGGTGATGTCTGCATGTGACGTGTACGGTCAATTGGCTAAAATGCCTGAGTTAATAGGATTGCCAGCAGGATGGGTTGATACCTCTATAAAAGATAGTTATGCCTGCCTAATGCAGATCTATATTTACCTAAAGCGACAAGCCCAGTTGGGACATCTTACATCATGATGATGTTAAGTACCAGTCCCCTAGTTTGAAAAGACTCATATAGCTTTGGAAATAGGAAATATATCAGTATTTAAATAATTTACTCTCTACATTGACCTCCCCTATCTAAAATGTATCTTTCTGTGTTGAAAACCATTATGGGATCACCAGCTGATGTATCCTCTTTACTGACTTTTAAAAGTTCATATCGTCTAAATTTTTCACCACATTGTAGAAAACTAATTTAAACATATGGGTGAAAGTTGGTGTCGATTAGTGAATTCAAGATGGTATTGATTTGAAGATATGATAATATTTGGTTTATAAAACATAAACCATATGGATGCTGAAGATATTGCCATATCCTGCTGAAGGAATAATGTATCATTCCTTCTGCCTGACTGAGTCTGCTTCAACTTTCTGCTTTTTCCGCAGTAAAATACGGTAACGCTTTGAGCAGATTCAGCGCTGATACCATAGCCCTTGTGGTTGCTGGGCGATGCCTGGTATTCGGTGATTATTCAAGACGCACAAACTGTCAGCTGGCTGAGCGTACAATCAGCGCCGCACTATGGGTGCATTTAACGAAACCACAATGGGTGACTCGGTATATCAATTAATGTGGGGTATTTGTCTATGAGACTTGAAAACTCAAAGGCAGAACTCACGTAAAACAAACACTATGTGCGTGCCTAATAACGCAGGAGGAATATTGTTTATCGACGATATAAACTAATATCTTAAATTTGGAAGCGAACTGAAGGCTGGGCAAAATTTCACTAGTGACCGCAAGGATGGGATGCAGTCTGTAATGCAGGCAGGTCGAATGCTGGCTGGGGACGCTCGGCATAGTGAAATGAAACTATAAAAGAGATGGGTTATTAATGGCTGAGAGACAAGGTTTAAGACCGCTTTAGACGCGAGACCACAGGGGCTAATGTGCATCAACAGAACCTCCTGGTTCAGAGTATAGGTGTGCAGGTGCTGGTGTCTTTGCTTACCTATTACCTAGTACAGAAAATATATTTTCAGTTGAAAGGCCACTTGTCAGTGGCTGGACCAGCTGTCTACCACTTCCCAGAAATTAAAGGTAAGATATACTGACGCGGGTGACAAATAGATGAAATCAGCTACCAGGATGACAGGCGGCATGGTGACATGGTGTTAACAAAATCAGTGAGGATGGTGAAAATGGTGCATACTCATCACAGAAAGGGATAGTGATAAACTGACAAAAATCTTATCAAGTTCAGTCATAAGCAGCTAAAAACACTATGCTGGTCAAGGCTTCTAAGGACTTAAGCAGTAGAGATAACCTCTTCTGAGATGAAAATGGTCTTCAGCAGTGATGTGGCAGACTGTCCTAGAAAGGATGGCGCAAAATCCATCCAGGAAAAGACTTGCTAGAGTGTCTGAGCCAGGATCCATTTGACCCAGATGTAACTCTAACTGTGTAAAAGGCCGCCTTGTCCAAGCAAGTCCTGAGTTAGGAAGACGGTCTGATAATCTCATAATTCATCTCAACATACTATAGTGCATTAAATAGGCAGCTATAGCTTCAAAACTTAATAAAATAACCTCTAAATAATATATTACTAAATTTCTATTATAAAAATGTCTAAGCTATATCTCTACTATATAGTGAATATGGTGTGTGTTAATCTGTAGGTATGGTATATTAAATTGATAACATTTAGATTTAGCTAAGTTATTCTTGAAAGTTCTGGTGCTCTCAGGCCGTGTTTTAGCCTTTAGTGATGAAACTGGCCTGAACAGAAGCATCTTTGAATGAAAACTACCATTTGGACTAGTGCTCAAATTAAGAAGGTATATATGGAGCTGTGTAACATGGTAGTCGGTCTACTAAACGGATTCACAGACCCTACTGACAAGAGCAAAAACGAACACTCTCTCGGGTAATGTTGCCGAAATTCAGGAAGAAAATGGTTCTATCATTTGGCAGGAGCTGTTGGAGTGACGGGTGAAAAAGACTCCTGAAATAGACTGTATTAAAAACCACTGGGCTTGTTGTCCGGGGTTTCTGAAATGCTTGATGCCTATATGAAGAAAAATCAAAGCTTATTTATAAAATAAGAGGTCACCCTGTAATCATATGTACCGGACTGACTCTGTTTCTAACTATTCTCCTAGAAAGTCTTCTTTGTCGGACCTAGAATCACATGTACTACAAGTAGGATTCAGCCTTTTTAGCTGTCTGTTGCCAATGAGCGCTGGTCCTCTCTGACTATCTAAGCACTGACAGCTAGATCACTCGATTTTGCCGCTTCGTGAAAGAACCTCACGGCGGTGAGCCATTTCCTCAATCCCCAACGGCTCACTCGCGGTTTTTCCTTATCTCTTCTCTTGGGTCAGTCAAGACTGGTCATCGTTCTACCCCTTGCGGTGGTACCATGCCCGCGCCAGGGTATTCATATATCACCTCCATTTGTAACAATCATGCCTTACATTTAATTAACATTTAACATTCTCAGTGTTGATTCTCTTTTAACAGTACATATTTACTCTGCCTGTATCTGCCAATCCACATGCTGCATACAAAATTTTGTTTCAATCAATACCTTTATCTGTTATACCCGCAGAGTAATGTCGCTACTTTATCCCTTTAGGTATTCTTTTTCTTGCTGATACGGAGACTTTACAGCCTTTTGTATAGCCTTTTGTGGGTCAGTCATCAATTTCTTGTATAATATAAAGGAGGCTGCCTCCCTGCTTGTGGGCTGTAGCAAAGACTATCATCATGTTCACATAGTATTCATCAGACCTAATACTGAGCCATATCAAGGTATTCTGCGGTCTCGTCTCATCAAAATGAGTCATCAACATCACCCAGACCAAACTAATCGTACCTTGGTTTCCTCAGAGCATCCTTTAGCATCTGGTCATCAGTCCCTCCCTATCTTTTAAAACGGTGACATGTCTTTCTTGACCTCTGTGGCAGGTGCCAGCCCTATTCATACTTATGCATGTCTTCATCTCAGAAATTAAATGCAACATGGCTTTCATCATGGTGTCTTGGTGACTGTCAAAAACACTTGGCATTCCTGGTCGCCACTCTGACAGCTGGGGCCCTAGCTTTGTTCTTTCAGGTAATGATGGTTCTAGTCAGAGACAGTTTGGCTTGAAATACCATATTCTTTCTCCTTTAGGCTTGAGCTCCTTGTATTTTCGTATCTTCAGGAAACATGATACTCTGCTCAAAATAGCCCATCTGTCTTCTTACGTCGTGTAAGGCTAAACCCAGCCAGATTATCTCAGAAATACGGATGTAAATAAAGAAGCATATTTCTTGCAAACATATCCTGGTCTGAGCAATAGTAGCAACGTCAGACTGCTCACAGTAAAGGTGTTTCAGATCTTTCAGAAATTTTCATATGGGGTCGGTACCTTTAGGTCTTCCTCTTCAACTAATATGATGGTCATCATCCAAGGTAGTAGTCTGGACCAAAAGATCCTCCTTACCATGCCTTACCCGCGCCGTCATCCTTAGAAAATGCTGCTGGCATTATTGCCTTACTATCTCCTCAGTAGCTGCTGTGAAATAAATTAGATGAGTAAATTCCTCACATAGATTATATCCCACTCTTTTAAGAGGTCGTATGTCTGGTCTACACTTATTAAACTCATCTGTTGTCTTAGTGAAACTTTTCCTTGGGACTGTCTTCCCTCGTGGTTCACCACCCTTCTGGCCTGGCCATTATTATTTATAGTCCTTTCTATATCTCTGCTACTCCTGTCATATATAGTAGCTAAGCCTACCTTAGTGCTAGTCTTCTTTTATTAGGACTCACTGAGACCAGGCGTCGACTCAATGCCTTTTATTTTTATATCTATAATCGCTGGGTCAATCTTCTGCTCTGTACATGTCTGGTATTGGACAAACCACCCGTTTAAGTTTAGCACGGTTTTATCACTTCCATGTAACGTCATGTCGATATGGTTTTAATGATTTATCGCCGAATCATAAATATATATTTCACTTACCGAAATCCTTATTTTAACATCATCACTGAGGGCTTTTGGTATATAGAATCTTTTGTTCTTGGAAAAATCAATCTTGGTAATATCAACTAACTCTTTTATATGCCGATACTTTTCAATATACCATTGGACTTGTTATAATCTCGTTATCTGAGAGCCATTTTGAAATTTTTTCGATATAAAACTTATATGGTCAAAATTTACAACCATGTCATCTAAAGCCATCGATGGCCTTAACGTCGTCATCATTTGAATACGCTTCAGTTACTTTTATATTTACGTACTCAATGTGATGTTCTGTTGTGGTCACCACCTGCTTTGTCAGTTGATAAAGATGAGCTCAATAAAGTGCAAATAATGCAAAGTTTTTTCATTTTCTGTAAATCCTCTATAAAAATACTTGCTACATTATAACATGCCTATGTATATAATAATTGGTTACCTTCCTTTAAAAGCCTCTGATGAAAACTTACAGAGAACATTCGTTACAGATTTGAATACTCCAAAACTTAAATTTTTCATAACATAACATTACTTACTAATACACTTACTCCTCAATCAGTCTGGGTGCCAACCATAGACTGGATTAGTTCTTTAATGAGTTCCTCGTAGCCCTAAGTCTCAAAAAAAAAGTCATCAACTATGACCCCAATGTTGTCCGCCTTTTCTCATTTCGCCTAGAGATAGTATAGTAGTCTTGCCACTCGATTAGCCTATTAATACTTTCCGCAATTTCCATTTCATTTCACATCAAGAGGCAGATGTCAATCTAGAAGGAACTATGAGGCATTACTTTTGAAAAGGCCTGGCAATGAATATTCTCCTGCCTTTCCTATTGCAACTGACCCATTCTCTACTCAGAGATTCTTGACTCAGTGGCTAGCCTTCTTGCCATTGCTGGCAGCTGCAGTATACTTATAATGAGAAATCAGATAGGTCTGCAGTTCTAGACATGGATATATTCTTGAACATTATTTTCCACCACCACGTGTCTTTATATCACACTACTGCACAGTCCCCTTGTCTAATCTATAGTCTAATCCTCAAACAGTCTTACCACAGCCTGATGGACCAACTAGCTAAACTGTTGCTTCTTTAAAGGATGAAACCCTTGACCCTGTATCCACCATATTGAGACTCAACATTGTCAAGCATTCCATGTGAAGCTTAGATTCCTTATCCTCTCCTGTTTGAGCAGATAATCACTTTAACATTATCCTCACAGCCAGCTGAGACTCAAGAGAATATCATTAGTACATATTCTTGTATGCCTGCAGTTATGGTTTTGCTGCCATTAGTAACCTACATGTGGCCTTATAGGCCTGATACCAAAGGCTGCTACGCAGCAATTAAAACTGGTGCTAAATACAGCAATTCCTATAAAAGAAGGATAATAGGCCAGACAATCTCTTATAAGTGATTAATTCCTGTGGAACAAACATGTTCAACTCATCACTTACCTGGTCACCATAGAATGGACTGTTTCTCCTGCATTTAAGGCCTCCTGGGAAGGCATTTGGTTTCCAATAATTTTATTAAAAACTTGTACTCTCTGTTGGACCCTTTTTGACAGAATATAAATAGGAAGCTATCCATAGGCATGGCAATAGCCCCAGGATAAAATTCGACATACATGCAGTGTCATAAGAGTACAAGAAATACTGAAATATATTTCCAGCCGGTATGGCATGGGATACCATTTCTGTTTTAACGGCATCCATCATGACTCTGAGATGGTCTGATATGGTTTATAATTGAAAATATAGTGTTAACTCCCTTAGTTTGTTTTGCTTTGAGTCTGTCCTCATTTGGCTACTCTCTTCATGGTCACATCATAAGTCATCTTGTATTCATGGCAGGAGCAAGACATCACTACTATTGTGATGCCCATATAAAATGCTGTCTTTCTAAGGTTTTCATTCTAAGACATCTCGGAGAAGAAAGATCAACATTGATGGAAAATATAAATGACAGGAACTTTAAGGTTATCTTAGGCTACAGGGCATTCTCCCACGCTGACTCAAGGCAAAGTATCTTCTTAACTTTCTTCGTTATACAACCTCCATTCATTGCCTTGTTAATTAAGTCTTGGAAATACCTGTACTGTTTGACCCGCCTTGGTCGTAGGATCCACGCTCTACCTGGCCATCTTCAACGAAGCAAGAAATTTCATCTGCATTTTCTATACTTGAAAGCCTATGGGCTATCATGAAATTACTATCTTACCCTTCATTGGTACCTTCAAAGGCCTCTTACATTTCATATTCATTTCAAGAGTCACTGGCTGGCTCGCCTCATCTCTGAGACCAACTATAAGGCATCAACTAAGATGACCCTTATACTCTATCTCTTGCATTTCTCCACCAGATGGATTTATAACTGATAATTGTCACCTTTCTCAGGGTCTCAAACTTATCAAGTAATACTGGAGCACATTACTTTATATCCCAGGCTCTCATCACCTCTTCACTTAGCTACTTTCCAGGTCCTAGCCAGCCTTACATTTCGTAAATACTGGTGCTTAATAACTTTTGATTTTTGGAAAACAAAGAGCACATTCCTTTTCTGAGCCTTGGTATGATGCGATATCCTGCCGATTTTTAATTATTTTCGAGACTTCGGATAGAAGCCTGATATCAATTTGGCTGGAGTTACCGCTTCAGATGAACCTACCAGGGCATGTACCTTGCCAACTGCCAGTTTCAAGTTGATCTGGTAGGACATTGTACCTTCTTCATATTAAATCAACATTTCAAACTCAATATCATGTCAATCTTTTCAATAGAACCCTTTTCAATTTATTTTTCCATCTTCAGCAAATATATCTTCCAACCTATGATAGCATCTAGCCTAGATGGTTTCTAAAACATAATCTTCATAAATGGTAATAACGCTACTACAAAGCAACAAAAACGATCATGCTAATTACTTCCTGCTTCTATCTGCCCAAGCTGTCTACTGGCAATTACGATTATAATTGCCCCAAATGATATCGCCACCATTGAAGGCTACAAGTGGAATCTTGCACAGCTGGCTGCCTGTTACAACCTCAGAATAACAGAAGTATGAACTTGTATAGCCTTTCAGGGACTCCTCTTCTGTCAAGATCTTGATTACCTGGATACCTCTTACATCTCTACTGTTTCAAGTTTATATCCTTCAGCCATCCACATAGTCCTTCATCATACTAGTGTCAGAGCCATAAACAAGCAACTGTCGCAAATATTATATTTCAGTAAAGTATACCAGCATAAATGATAGCAAAGGCCAATCTGGGCGGTCAAATCAGATTGCATCGGCTGGTCCGTGACAGATGGGCTATAACTGGTAGCAAATTACTGAGTTATCATCAATAGTGTTCCAAAGCTTGTCTTCAGATGGATTCATATCGAAAAGGCAAAGGATATACAAGTTCATTAAAGCCTCTTCTTCATATTGTCTACTCATCCTAAAAATTTGAAGACGTGACTGAGCCAGGGCAGAAAATATATCAAAGGCATAGGCATAGTTGTCAACAAAATCGGTAAGACCATTTAATAAATCTGGTCTGCAGTTGATGTTGTCTCTCTCCTTCTTAAAGGTAGTAATGGGGTACAAAAACTCTGATTGCAGGCCTGATGAATAAGATAACGATCATAAGTGCTTCTTCTCCTCTGCATAACTAAATGACATTATGTATCATTTCTTATACCTAAATACAGAATCATCACGCCTATATATATACCAGTATGCTGCCAGAACAAGGTGATGAAGGTGGCTATTCCCATGTTCCTGCGGTGTATTTATCATGTCATCCATTGGGCAGCTGTTGACCACACTTAATCCAAGTTGGCCTATAAGTTCTGGGAAGAAAAGCAGTGGAATAATGGCTCTGGGCGCAGCCCATATGATGAGCCTGATGGGGTACATTTAATACATAACCTTTCTCTGATGCATAAAATCCATATAATTGCTGTGATACGGATACTTGATTAGCTACATAAATATCACCACCTGAACCGTCTCCATTCTGGAGCGTAAAAGTGTCAACTTCCACATTTTGCCTTGACCTTTCTAGACATAAGTGGTGTATACAAAAACACCACAAATACTGAGCATAACGCATTTAAAGGCCCCAATGGCGATATAGTGCCATACAAATCATATAAATAATCATATAAATTGTATTAACAAGGCTATTATTATGTCTGATTTTTAGTTTTCTACTCATAATGAACCTCCATCTCCTTATAAATACTATTTGCTTTTCTACATTATATAATTTAATTTAAAATTTTTCCTTATTTCTCCGTCAAGAAAGATAAGCAACTGAATCATCACCCTCAGATAAACTCACGTCATGCGATAGCCACAATTATGGTCCTAGACTCTTTTAGGTCTCTCGCCGACAGACCCTTTCCGCGGGCTTTGTCAAGCCCACTGGTCGGCTCATCCAGTATTACAACCTATGCCCACTAACCCTAGCTGTATTTGTAGTCACCTTCTCTCCCCACTGAACTCTGAGGATGCTGTCATAGCTGTCAGCCCATCCGAACTTTTAAGTGCCTCTATATTAATAGCCTCATCTTTTGAGCAGCTCTAATTCCTTGAGACAGGACAGACCAAATAGCTGAAAAGTCGCATCCTGCAGACGGTACATTAGCCTGACCTTCCACTTGTATTTTGCCTTTTCCGGGCTTTGAGACCTGCTAGACCAGCACAGCTGGGTGGTCACCATTGGCTCAACTATACTTGCCACTCATTTTCCTCAAATTGAGTCATGGGTCCTTACCACCATGTCCTTGTGGGATGAGGCCCTCTATAGTCACACCCTTGACCATGGTCCCAGCTTTTTCACTCAGCCGCAATCACCTGCAAAGATGTCAAAGCCTACGATTTTTATAGTCCCCTTCAAAAGTCTTGCTCATGGACTGAAAGGCTTGACTGTCTTGTCCATAGCTCCAGGAGACCTTGTCTATAATTCCCTTCAGATAAAAATTTCTGTGGTCTGCAATAGCCCGTAGTCTTGCCCTCTCCCTTGGGGTCTATAATTTGTCTTCTTGGCCTACATTGAGATTTCCGCAGTCAAAGATTGGCTGATAGCTCATCAAATATGAGTGCCTTTGGATCCTAATCAGGACTGTTAGGAGGGCGATTAGCTGCCTTTCACCCGAAGATATCTCAAATAAGCATCCTATCCCTTAAGGTAGTCTACATTGCTGCTCTCTATGGGAGTCCAACCTCTTTCTTTATGGCCTCCCGACACATAATTTTCCCAAGGCAAATACCAATTCTGCCATGGTGTCACATCCGTACTGGCCTAGGGTTTTGGAGATACGTTTTCGAGATGAACTCCTGTCAGCGCTTGTCCGGTCCTCACTTACCGTCTATGCGGTTTGTCCCTCTGGCATGGCCCTCAATTACCTCTGGAATAATCCCATTTAAGTTTTAGGAGGTCGTGCCTGCAGATCCTCTTACACCACTTATAAAGACCGAGGGACCCTTCCTCAATACTAAAGGTGACATCCCTTAGGGCGTAGTCATCCTTGTCCCATGCCAGCTAAGGCCACATTTTTAGTTCGATTATCTTGTTTTTCATCAAAACTATCCCCAGTGATTAGGAGATATCTAGGATTGGGACTATAAAACTGGTATAGTCTGTGGGACCAGCCACTACCATAATAGTAACTAGTCCTATCCATTTTGCACTTATTCCCTTGGTAAGTCCTGCACAGGTAAGCTCTGTGCTCAGGTCTACCTGGCATGGAAAAGCTGGGGAACCATAGAGGTATTCAGGGTCCTGATTGGATGTAGGGTGAAAAATTCCTCCCAGATCATGCAGCCTTCTTGGTGATTTTCATTCCCTATAGAAGGTCAGGTATGTGTACCTTATTGTTACTGTTATGCCTATTATAAAGCGTACTCTTTGGTAGCCTAGCCTTTTTGATCTAGTCCTGTGGAACCTCGGACTGATTTATACTCGGTGATCAATAGTGCTGCTATCATAAGCAGGCATAAGTAATAGCACATCTACATCTAGCCCAGGCAGCCAGTATAGCACTAAGTGCCAGCCGCCACTCGTAATGGAGATATATAAGCTAAAAATACAGCCACGCAAATCACCTTGAAAATCTCCTTATGTTGCCCCGAGACTACTAGAATAAGGCTAGCGCATGATATAGGTGAGTGCCACCATGGGATGGAAATAACAAGCTACATGACCGGCATTATGGCATTGATTAAAGAGTAATGTAGAGGCATCAAACCTGCAATTCTTCACAATATCCCCCTCTGTAAGCTCCTAAACTCCCTTTATTTACTATATGGTATCTACATCATCCCCCTCTTCTTCAGACCATTACTATCAAACGTATGAGCCTATATAGACTTGGTTAAATTCCACACTAGATCCTGGTTCCTTTTCAATCTTCAAAATCACAGCTTGGACCTAGGCTCTAGAGTCTCAGTAGCATCTTGTTTCAGGCCCAGCTGGCCGCATAGGACAGTAGCTTTAATATCCTTACAGCCTCGTCGATATCATACCTATAGATCACTGATTTCAGAAATCAGCATGTGGAACATAGACATAGTACCAGAGATATGTGGGTTCTGTCTCCGTCGGGTTTTTCGTGATGCACGACGCCATTTCAGCTACTGTATCTTGGCTTCCCTTGACCTCCCTCGCAAAGTCCTGAGAGTCACAGATGCACAATTTTGTCCCTGACTACACTTAAATGAGGAGGTGAAGTCATCAAGTTGTCATACAAATAATCCTAGGAAGCAGGATACCAGTGTGTGACTCTATTAAACTCATATCATATCCTTCTGGATATTTGTGTGTTTGTACTCTGAGGCATCGTCACTCCTCATAATACCTCGTTAACTCGTCAGAGTCGTTGGTTGGACGAGCTCAAACAGGTCCTGCTTAGACTTAAAATACCTGTAAATTGCACGACTGTCGAGCCTGACTGTCTTTGCTATAGTCCTCGACTGAAGCCTTTGCACAGCCCTTATCAAGAAATTCAATTTTGCATAATGTTAAATTTTTACTTAAAAGCTTGTCTGGCCATTTAGTCTCCTTTTAATAAACAGAATTAATGTTCCTAATCCCTTAAACAAATATAATCGGGTGAAAATACCCGGTTATCCTTACGTAAGATTAATATAATTTGGTGAACATTGTTTATTTGAACTATTATAAACCTGTTTAGAAATAGTCAATGCTTTTGAAAATAATTCCTATTTTTCTTACAAGAATATAGACAGTAGCCAGAGGTCGAAACCTATCTAGATACTGTCCTAATTTGCTTTACTACTTATTATTTATTTTTCTCTGTGTTCTACTTCTCGTTCTTGAACTCTCTCTACTGCACAGCTTTTCGCTGGGGTCTATCTGACTGGCATCACGCAGGGACAAGCACCTTCATCGTAAACTCACTGAATATCTGGAGTCTACAGCATCTGTAGATTGGCATACCTATCGTCATTATGGTCTGTTGTGGCTATACGAGGCTACACCTATTACCTGACACTACCACCTAGAACCTCCTCATTGGTTTCATAGTTGAACTTTCACCTGTAGTAGCTGACGTCTTTAGCTATTATTATCCTATCGCCAGGCTTTACCTCAAAAGCCTCTTCTTAGCCTCCATGATATTGTTCTTTCTTCTCTCTGTAAAGATAGCTTCCCTTGCCTAGCTGTCTTCCTAGCTCATGATGATACTACTACCACCTAGCCGGTCCAGCTACTGGGTCTGTGCGTCTTGGTCATTTTCTGCCACTACACTTAGGACGCCTCAGCCTGGTCTGAACCTCAGCTGCGCACGCTGTACGTACCTGTTTGAGTGCCCACCTAGAAGATGGTAGGAGTGTCCTTCCAATAGTGCATCTGACAAATCCTTTAATGCCTGACACATCAACGTTGCCATGCCTTTACCTCCACGATTTTATAAAATATTTTTCCTATATTATACCACTAATCTCTCATCTAGGGACTTATTCCATTTCATCCATAAACCCTATTTAGTCTACTCTATTATCTCCTGGCCAAATCCTGAGGATTAGCAAAGTTTGCAGTTCCAGCTGGACACAGGTTGCACCGCCGTATAGCTCTGTACATCCCTCCTCGGCAGTCATGCAGTACCACCCGCGCAACAACCGGTATGGTCACAGCCTGGCAAACCATACCGTATGTACCAAGACTCCTCGCGCTATGAAGCGGTAGCTGGTCCTGATGAGGCCTGCTCGTCATTGTTAAGAACCTGGTCCTACATTATGTATCTGTAGCCATAGCGCTTGAAGGTATTCGAGGGATAGCACCATCGGCCCCTCCTCTTGACAAACCCAGCATCGCCACTATCTCCTGTCTGCATTTGGTGATAGCTTGACTATAAGAGGCTATCGTGACTGCTCATCACGCTCCTGATCGCCTCTCTGGCAACCTCTGACTTCCCGATGCGAGCCCATACCACCATGTGCTTTACATTAGGGCAGGATTCATTTGGCTCAACAATGTCTAAAAGTCGTGTCATCGTGATGGCTCAACATAGTCGTCTTCACAACCACCACAAGGTTACTCACTACCATATCAACTGCCCGATCAGGTGGTTCCTACGCCTGTAGGCTGAACACCAGGATTTTCTAAACCTACACTGTTCATCATACCAGATTCGGGTCTCATGGACCCTCATGCCCTCATTGTGCAAACATGGCCACTAGGGGTGAGTCCTTTGGGCATTATATGCCACCACAAAAATACTGACATCATATGTTTCACCGTGTTCATACCACATCCAAAGTTTCGAATCTGCGTATATTGGGTAAGCTCAAAATCCACTAAGTTTACTCTTAAATCTGCCATTATAGAGATCACATCTCTCTCACAGAATGCTGGGTCATCCTACGGTCTTCTTGTGCCAGCTTAGTCTTGCAGGTACGCACTGAGACAGGCACCTACCACCACACACCATGGTTTCTGAGAATACCTGGATCTGGTCTTGATTCCTCTACCATCTCCATTGGCCTTCTTCATCATGAGGTTGGTCCCACGTGTAAGTATATAGTCATGGTCTTCAACATTTAAAATATCACCAGTATAGCGTGTCTCACTTGCCCGGCAGTGGTCATGGGTCGCCCACAGACAGACCTGTCCATCACGTCAGCCTACTTGCCTGGTCCACTAAAACCCAGAGTGATATCGCAGTGTGATTCTGAGCTTCTGAACCATGCTAAGAGCAATTCCTATTCCTCCGCAACTAGAGTGCTACCCTCTACCTGCTCAAAACCATTACCATATGGACCCTCTGGCCAGATAGGGTCTCCTTCTCTTAGTTGGGAAAGTATCTGTGTACCATGGCCAGCCTTCTTACGTATGAGAAAGCTGTTCTTCATCATCCATCTGGTATATGCTTGTTGGTCTGAAAAGGGTGGAAACTTGTCCCAGGCCACAGCAGCGCACAAACTGCCCCATCTTGGCCTCAAACTACCACCTACCTTGATGTAGTACAGACCCTCGCCTACCATATCTATTTTCCATTCACTCTGTATTCCCATATCATCCACCCTATGACCCTAACATCTTCGCAATCAAAGGCCAATGCCCGTACATTACATTCGTACTGAGGCCTGTTCAAAATACTTGGCCCTTGGTCTGGATCAACCTCAATGCTTTAGCTCTCATTTGCCTTGGAAGTGGGTGTAGGACCATCATATCTTCTAGCAGACCCCATCTTTTTCCATATCAGTGACATAGCTATCGCTAGCCTTTCATACTAACTGGTCCTCGTCTCACTCTGTCCTGGTCATATACAGGACTATCAAGACTTGGCATATGCGACCCTAAGTCGATCTCTCATATATGAGTTCATTCTGTTTAGTCCTTTGCAGATTGAGGCATCTTTAGCTCCATCAGGTGAAATAAATACAAAACCTAATGCCTGTATACCTGGACATGACATGCCCAGGGCCAACTGTGCGCCCTCGCATATCGTCGCCACACATACCCTAGAGTCAGTATCAAACTGCGCCCTAATGACGCACGCGGTTAATAAGTCTGTTAGTCACGAGTCGGATGCTGATTTCCACCATCGCCAGCATTTTCATAAAGGCCTAACCTGAACAACCTTCGATGCTGGCTGGCTCACGCTGTGGATGTCATCGGCACGATTATATCGTAATTCGACTGTTGTTGATGGCTCTCTCTGAAAGCGCTCTCCCTTTTGATACTGATGGGGCCTCCGATCTGATCCAGTACCTACCACCTAGCCTGTTCATGGCGGCGCAGCTCAGCCTGCGAACCTGATGCCGCTCACAACCAGATACAGGCGGCCAACTGTCTACCTGCACGTAACCGTGAAATAAAGAATGTGGGTTTGCGCTTCGGTCTGCAAGCCCAGATCTAACACAAGTCTATCTCTGCAACAGAAAATCTTCTGAGTCACAACCATGGAGTGCCCTATTCTGTCAACATTTTCCTCCTTTTGCGGCCTCACAGGACCCAATTAAAACACATGAGGTAGCATCAACAAAATATTCTACGTAGAGAATTATCTACCTTTACTGTAACATCATGTCGATAAAAACATCGGAAGGTCAAGTTTTTAGTCAGCGATGTTTATATATAATCATTAAATTTTCATCAAACAAATATGAGACTTAAATGTAAAATAGAAGCGTAAAAAGCTGTAATATCAGGATATGGACTGGGTAGAAGTAGTTAAACCCACTTTGTCCTGCTTGCCCTCATGACCATTGTAATGTGAGGGTCATACCAAATCTACAAATTGAATATAGGCTCCTTTACAATCGATCAGGTCTTCAGACTCTGCACCTATGATTGGCTGTCTCAGAGCCATGACATAGAGGTGAGCCACAATTACAGCACCAGCAGTCATGATCAAGACTTAGCTGCACATAGCTAGCAAAAATTGCCGCTATAATGTCGATACAGACCCAGGTGGTCTATTCTTTATCCTGTCCTGCAGGATGTCAAACCACCCAAATAGTAACTTCGAGCGAGCCAATAGTAGTAAACATCGTATTCCAATATGAGATTCCAAAGAAGACTCTCGAGGTGAGACATGTCAGACACCTCTGATGTGCACCAAATATTAATAGGGTTTGCCAGGTATTTTCCTGCTCTGGTCTTAAGAAAAGCCTCTACTATAGAGACACAAATATGAGAGGCTATCCTGCAATATCGAAAATGGTTTGACGAGTTGTAGAGCAAGCCTGCCCATCTGGTAGTGGGGTGTCAAGGCGTATTGGCATGGTCTATAAGCATCGATATATCATGCCCGCCATATTTTAACTGGGCTCCATTCGGTACTTGGAACCTGAGGTAGTTTTCTTTTCAAAGTCTCTTTCAGTCCATTCATTCCTCCTTTATGCAGTATGACTATTAGATTCCTGATATCCTTCCAGGTATCATCAGCTACTTTGATTACTTACTGCAAAGTTGACGTGACGTGAAATTATCACCCTACTCACCTTACTTGTCACGGCCTATTTGAGTATATACTAGTCATCCTATTCGTACTATCAAAGCTTATATGAATAATACTGGGTTCCAGAATAAGGTCGTCACTATTGAGCATCCACACGATTCCATAATGTGGTTAGCTAGCGTCGTTGTGTCGCTTGGCGCTCACAGCCATAGCTTGTCACCAAGACCTTCCTCCAGGCTTTCCAGCTTCAGCTCTTTCAAATAGGTCTATTCACTCAAAGCTTATGCTGTAAATTTTTCCTAACATTGTAGGTTGTCTCATCATCAAAGCCTCAAATCAAACTATCTTGTCCTCTAAAGGTGTGGCCTTATCATGTCTCCGACAGCCTATTTCCTATCACGTGCCATCCTTGACTAGTAGGTAGGGGGCCTTGTAGAACCATATCATTATAGTTTTTCAAAGCCCTTGTCTAGCATAAATGCTCTATCTGGTGGGTACCTTCTTATAGTCATATCAGTCAAAACTGGTCGTAGTCACTAGTGGTGGACTCTCTGCTTGGCATATATATCAAAGCCTGGTCTTTTATATCACTTTTAGACTTGTGTGGGCTAGCCTTATTTCAGTCTTATCAATGGTCAAAACTAGTTGCCTTGACTGGTGAGCCGATTATGGCATCACATAAGCATATAAAGAAAAATATAGCAGCAACCATGACAAGACTATGCTTTCAGTACGCTTTCTGGCATTAAAAGGGCCATCACTGGTGGCAAAATAATAAACTTGGCTAGAATTGGAGGCCTGCACCCTCATTTTATCATCTGGATTACGTATATGAGAGGTATGGCTATAAAGGATATGTAGATAAAAGTTCTCCCAACCCCATTTTTGAATCGTCCGCCTGGTCGTTTTACAGGTGACTCCATCAAGCTTTTACCCATATGCCTCTGTTCTTCACAAACTTATACATAGAAAATATAATTGTCAAAAATCCAAGCCTAGCAGGTGTAATTAGTCCTAAAAATGAGCATCTTGCACTCATATTCCAGTCTCCTCATCATGAAATCAATATTGCCTTATGCTTGATACTATTATAGCATTTCAAGATCTTTTTACATCAAAGGTGATAAAGTCTCCCTTATCACCCTAAATAGCCTGTTTTAAATTTTATTTTTAAATCTTATATCTTAAGAGTAAGTTATATAGTTAATTGCCTTATAGCATATTATCTGTATTATATAGGATATATTTTCCTATTACTTAGTACCACTTGAGAACAACCCGTTTACATATAGGGTATATCCATTGCTTATTACATTGATGCATCGCCATTAAATTCAGTAACATATGTATCACCTGTTGGGGTCCAAGTACTTGTCTTGTCAAGGTAACTGACACCTTACCTCTAAAGTTCCTATAGGGCAGTAATTGCTAGCGCTCCAAATATTATACCTGGAGTATTTGCTATGATTATAGGCCAGTCCCTCTTCTCCTGGAAGACCCACAGCATACGCCATAAGTACAGTTTATGGCTGCTGCCATTGGCTGCAGAAACCACTCTTGTTGCCATGCAAATTATTCATAATCTGTGGGAAATACGAAATCGTACATAGCACATAGCTGTACTAGGGTTGCCACCATCCTAAAATTTTAAACATCTTTGATTCATCTACTACCTTCTTTCTAATACTCTATAAAATACTCTTATAAATACATAAGCTGATTATATGACCGTCAGTACCACTATGAGTTTTGTTGGCCTACTAATTCTAGACTTAATAATAAACCTAGTATATAATCGCTTAGTTTAAAGTATTATCGCTAATTATTAGCAGATATCGTATTACCATTATATATACTTTTTATAATTTAAACATAGTAAAAATTCTATTTACTTAAATTTATAGGGTCTACTTACTCTTGAATTATTCATTTTATATAAATTTATAGGTCTACTTCTGCATGAATTATTCATTGAATTATATATTGTAATAAAAATATATTGTCACCTTAGTCCATTTCTTCAATATGTCTAATATATTCTTTATACCTACTGCATAGGCCAACAAGAAAAATATGATGCTCAAAATAAGACTCATAAAGTTTTCTGGTTTTGAAAGGTAGAATATGAGGTTTACCAGTGAAGCACTTCCGACAAATATAGGTAAAACAATCATTAACACTCTATAAAAGCTTTTTCATACAAACCTCCTGTAATTCACTTGCACATAACTATTTTTCATATCTAAATACAACCTTTGAAGTACCTTAGAATACCTCTTCTCTACAAAAAGTATCTTGGTATTTTTATAGCTTACCCCTCTGTCTTTTTCCGCCTCAGTTCTAGGTGGGGGAAATTTTTAGCTGGTCATGGGGGTCCTTCCAATCCTTTATATCGTCGTAACCAAAGCTTAACCACTTTTGGATCAATAAAATCTTCCCTCCACCATCTGCAGTAACATTGACTAGGGTAGCATCAAATAATTTTACAAAAGGCGAATCTGTCAAATTCTTTGCCTCTATAAATATACGTGTTGTATCGTGATTGATCAGGACTCTAAAGGCGTAGAGTAGGACTGGTCTCACCTGGCCAATGCAGAATCCTTTCATCTTCAACCTTTACCCTCTGGGTCAAGACTCTTGTAGAAGTCCTCAAATGTATCACTGCCCAAGATAAAGATCCTGCCAATATCAGCATGGATGGTCAATCCATCTGGCTTATCCTTATGGGTCTTTAACTTTGGCTTTAATTCATTGAGAGTCCTCATAGGGACCAATATTTAACTGACCCTTTTCTACATTTACAATAGTCTCTCTTACGTACTTTTCATCATCAGTCAATCCTTAAGAACTAAGCCATTCATACTCTATCTATATGCAGGTACCTTTCCTCAAGGATCTTGGGTATTTGTCGCATAAAAGTCAACAAAAGCCATCATCCTATCATAAAAACCTTGAGGGTCTTCAATAAATTCAACCTTGCATAATATACACATCCCATCAGTGTCATAGCGGATATCGTCCTTGCCCAACTTAGTAGTTTTTCTTGAAGTCCTTAACCACCAGCTGACAAATACATCATCAAAGTTGGTTGATATGTATGGTGAACTCATGGATAGGGGTCGTGGAAACCGTGTAGCTGCTACTAATATCCGGATACTGGTTTAGTGTCCTAGCAAACCAGCGGGGATGTTATTTTCCTGTTTGATGGTATATGTTCCTTGCCAAACCTCCTGTCTAGGTAGCTGATTATCTTTGCCTGGTCCTCTTTTGTGTTGGCACAGGCTCTAGGAAGGATTGTTGTAGTCACAAGAACGAGGACTGCTATTTTTATTAGTTTTGTTTCTAGTTTTAGTCTCTTCTTATTAATAAGTATTGTAGGGTTTTTAAAAGCTTGTTTCTTGATTAGATTATAGCATGAAAATATTGTCAAAATAAGCACTACTTACTTTTCTTTAACAAAAATTAGGACACTAAGTCTGTTGAAGACTCTCAGTGTCTTTTTATGATTATCTATTTTATATTTCTTCCCATCCACCTGCCTGCACATCATATTTAGTAAATTCACCAGTATCCGTAAATTCAGATGCTGTCATTCAACTTCGAAAATGTAATCAAAGTCGTTTGATGTAGAAAAATAAAAGGCCACCTCTCTGTCAATAAATGCTTAACCAAAAATCAGTATGTTCAAATATTTTACCATCACCTGTATTTCCTACGTGTTTTATACCTATATTTTCAATAAACGGTCTTCTATTGTGCCTGCTGGTCCTGGTGTGAATTTTTCCAGATTTTCTTCCTTTTCAAAAGGAAGTCTGGCTGGTCTAACTCTTGTTCTTTCTGTTTGTGATAGTAAACAAAGAATGATATTATAACTCATTGATACTCTCCCTCCTCTTAGTAAGGTTGACTCTTATATTTATTAGGGTATTTATTTAGCAAAGCATTAATGTATTCAAATTACATATTTTTGATCATTTTACCGTCCATATATTCTTCTAGTCTGTTAAAATTCTATTTTCAATTTCACTTGCCTCTTTTTGAAATATCCCCACGTGGAGGACTGCATTGCTAAAGTCTTTTTGCTTTCTTCATCTCCTTACTTTTTCTATGGTTTAGATGCGTAATGTCTTCTTTTTCCTTCAGTATTCTCTTATCTCAGGTATACTTTATGTGATTTGCTTAGGACGTAATATTTGTTTTTGCCCATAGGTCTTCACATTCTCTTCTTACATTCTTGTGCTTCACTGTAGCACCTTCTTTCAAATGTTTAAATATCTGTTTGTCTAGTAGATTTTGCACTCAATACAAACTACTTTAAATTTATATTTCTAAACTAGCTTCAGTACTCTTTATAAAATCAGTCAAAATTTCTTTCATCCCCATGTTCTTTTATCTGTACGTGCCCCAACCATTCTTATCAATAGTCATCTGTTGCATTAACTCAAATTTCAAGCTTTGGTCTGTAGACCCAAACTGTTTGATTTTTGCATCCGGCATTAAGTTTGAACGTGATGGATTATGACTGCGTGACATGATGCATAGATTGCCAAAAATTATTCAGTATGTCTGGATTTAATCTCTTATGTCCTTCACTCATCAGGATTCTGAGGATACATGCTCAACAAATTTCGGTATTTAAAATCAAAATTTGAAGCATGTAACTCCACATCCCGTTCCATGAGTTTCATTATACGCATAAAACAAAATCTAGAAAGTTGAAGACGTAGTTGAGGTGTAGTTTACCCTCTGTCAAATACTGATTTGTCCCTAGTTAATGATATGAATCGTTGACTTGCAAAACCTATTAGCTTTTTGATAAACAGTCTTCGTCTTTCAATATAGCATCGTCACTAAGTATTTGCAACATCAAAACAAAACTCTTATAAATTTGACGTGGATCAGTTACACAAACATTGACTCAATCTTGACCACTATGTCCTGAGTATTATCATTGTCAGAAAATGTATTACAGGTGAAAGTTTCCTATTATTTCCACTCTTAAGCATATATGGTTTTATGCAAACTCAATTAGAGTCATCTAATGAATTATCATTTATGCTATCTGTCTTAATCACATAATTATCAAATAAAAACAGTTTTTAGTAACAAATACGTCAAATTCATAGACTTTTATCTTTATCTGATTTAATAGAATCCTTAAATTGCTCAACCAAGCACTTATCATCTAAGGGAAATACCTCTTGATTCGTAATTCCAATCGAGGGCTCCTTGTCTATATAACTTCAAAACCTGGAGAATAAAGATTAGGGAAATTTATGATGGAATGATACCTGCCTGTCATCTGTTTCATCAACCTTGTCTGGATTCAGGTCATTTCTAGGATAGCATCTAGAAAGTTGATTTAGAAAGCTGATTGGCTGTTGTCATCATTAAATGCCTCTGAGACTTCCTCGAAAATTTGTCGGAGAAAAAGCACATCCCAAGTTCAGAAAATAATTCTACCAGAATCATCGGATCAAATCCTAATGTGGACATATTTATCCATCCTTTGGCAGGCATTCAATCCGGATACAACAGATCTTTTTACTTCACTCTTCAGCTAGTAGTCCCAGTAGTATGCTTTTACAATCTCATGCTTTTTCAAGTTGCTCACCACGGTCGTTCATAATTTCAAAAGTGGTTTTAAATCAGTATCTTTAGGTAGCTCATTTTTATTAATATAACTTTTTAAGCAGGTAATTAAAATACTCTTCATCAAACTTATTTGACGAATCTGTGCCCTTTTTCTTGAAATTTCTTCCTTATTGTCCTATAAGCATCAACCAATTCATTGTCTAGATCATAATATTTTTCAAAGTCATCTTTATTCTTTAATATACTTAAAATCTCTGTAGATCGTTTTTCTCTTTCAAAATTTAACAACATCTATTTTTCAGCTAATTTAGAGTGTGGTGATTCATAAGTAACAAATCAACAAGTAAAGGGTTGTCAATCTCTGCTGTCCATCAATTACACTGATTATTCCATTATCATCAGAATGAACAACCAAGGAACCAATAAAATATTTTTGCTCTCCACCACGATTATAGTGATCATATATATCATCAATCAGCGTATTGATTTCATTTTTCTGTCAGGCATAGGCCCTTTGATAAATTAGAATAGTATATTCATTTTCGAATATTTTATACACTAAATTCTTCCATCAGCTCTAACCTCCTATATGTTTTCATATATCTCCTTAGACATCTTTTGCTTTATCAATATTTTTAGTCAGAAATTTATCAATAGGTATTTCAAAATATGAAAGATCATTTACTGAAAAGGATTCAGCTATATAGTTAAACAAGTTCCCTACTCCTACATCACTATTAATGACGAATTTATTAATGCTCCTTTTCTGAACCTGCTCAAGGTAAAATCGTGGAAAAGTATGAATATTTAAACACATTTCTATCAAATCATATTCACTATCGGAAAAATCTATCGATGGCATATAGCATAGACGTTTTAAATAAGAGTGAACATAGCAATACCTCTTATTTTCACCTGTCTACATATGGATAAAATAGAGTTGTCTTCCGCTTTTATAGCCTCAGAATAGAAATCATGTTTTTCAAGAACTCTATTATAATAATCAACAAACTTAAAAATATTCTCCATTAATCATCAGGTTGATCAATCTGAAATGCGTAATTTATTTCAGGTATGCCTTTTAGTTCGATGATCATTTGATTCTGTTGGTTTAAAGTATCAACATATTTCTTTGCCATTATAAGCGTCCAGGCCCATTTTAATTCCAGAATTATTATCCCTTCACTAATACCTTTAAATAAGTCAATATCCTTGTTAGAAAATCCCAAATTGGAACATCCTTATGAGACCACTGTTTTATTCTGAATAGGTAGTCTGAAAAACAATGTATGAATCTGACTAGGTGGAATATTTTTCCACAGTTCAACCATTTTCAGCTTTCTATCTTCACTTCCTTTTTAACTCACGAAGATGGAATGCTTTTAGATAAATCCGTTGGATGTAACTCTCTTCCTCGGTTATTAGATGAATCGAATAACTGAAAAGCTTCATCAAGATTAATCAATTTCAAGACTTGAGCAGAACAATTGGAAAGAAAATATTCCTCAATTATCTTTTGATTATTTTGTTCCGCTCAAAAATATTCACGTATGACTTTACTGTTATTTGCAACATTTTCAATAGTTTTTGATGTCCTGGAAGATTAATTGATATTATGTCTTCTTGCTGTTTTTGTTAAATACCTTGCAATTAGTAAACTTGTAATAATTCTTTGCTGTCCATCAACAATGTCTAGTGTATTACCGTTATCATGCAAAATGATAGTTCCAATTCTATACTCTGGATATTTAGAAAATCTTACAACGTCGTCCAGTAGTTGAATGACATTTTTGGCTTTCCAAGTATAGGGGCGTTGATAGTCTGGAATATTCAAGGGCAATTCATCACTGTCCTAGCTAGCAGTTCTTTTAAGGGTTTTAGATATGTTTTCAACTTCTTTTTCACTGGATTATCCTCTCTTAATAAATATATAAAATCAGTACGCTACTATTTCTTCCTAGATAAAAGCATCTTTCTAAATTTCGTTTCCTTAACCACTATAATTTAGGTTAAATGCTTCTTCAAAAATACAAACAAACTTTTATGTCCTAACAAATAGTAATAAATACATTACCATTTACTTCGAGTGTATGTCAAATAACTTATATCTCCAAGCAATATCATTCAAACAAGTCTTATGCCACAATTTTATACTTTCATATAAATGACTTGAAAATTTTATATATTATTACTTCCATATCATTGTTAGCCATCTAATCATATCTTAATTATTTTTCTATATCTAAAAATCAGCCCAATAGTTTTTCTTTATCAAAAATTTCAATCTCATCTTCTGTAGATTATGAGGATAGTCAGAAAACAAGTTATATATTTCTTTCTATCGAAACTAAATAAAAACTCACCTACTGAATCTAACCTTTCTACCCACCATACCTTACTTGTTTTACCATCCTTATGAAAGTTACTCATACCCTCTATATCACAATCTGCAAAAACAGTATTGTCTGGTTTGGAAGCATATTCTTTCAATCTATTGATGAAATCATCATAATTATTATTTGACACTAGCTCCATCCCTTTTTATTTGATATTTTTACCAGTATTAATCTAACCTAACATTTTTATAAACTCTTTATTATTTAAAGTATCAATGTCAATTAAATATTTTCTTTATCAATTGCCCTCATTGCATCATTAATTACTGTACCAATTTCAGGTGTGTGTGCAGCGGAAGAAATCTTGCTCCAACGATCTTCTTCTGGCACAAAAATGTTTTTCTTCTGCATACGCATCCCTGTCATTTTCAAAACCATCACACTTCTTTTAAAAAGTTCCTCATAACGCTTTTCAAAGGCACTGGATATATAACGAAGAAAAATAAGTCCAACAATTACTTTTTCTATATTATTTTTATTATGCTTTTATACAGTTCCTTATTTCTTATCAACTCTTTGGCTTCTAATTCAGTGATCGCTATTGTTGTTATACTGCCATCATAAAGACTCCCAACCAACTCAATCTCCTTCAACCCACTCTCGATCAGTGTAAGAATAAAGCTTCCAATAACAAGGTTCTTTTTCTCTTATTAAAATTTCATCCCTTATATCAACTAGATATTTCATATTATCACCTACTTATTTTTAATTTTTACTTATATCAGGTGGCATAGGTATTTCTATAACTTTTTCATTTCTTTTATATAATACTACTCGCCTCACCTTGCTTATTTTTAATCTTGCCTCTTTATATGGTTTATGGTTAACTTCCTCTATATTCAAAGATTACATTGTGTGGAATTAAAACCCAGATACATAGCTATCTTTATCTGATATAACACAATTTACACCTCTATAACTAGGATATAAATCTATCAATGTATTTTTAATAGACTTGCTGGTAGCACCTGCTTTCACGATTTTGCTGACCTCAGCAAAATCGTATTCTATTTCATGTCCACTATTCCCTAAGCAATCATCGCTCTATCAATGACCTTTTTGAAAGTTTCGCCATTGGGAATAATCAAGCTACCAGCAGTTCTCTTGCACTCCAATATTCCTTTCATATTCTCTAACTCCTTAATATCTTCAAATTTTTATATTCTTTTTGCTTTTAAATTCGGCGTACACATACCTCATGTTATTTTTCTATAATAGATAACTTATCTGTCGACTACTCTTCTTTATCTCTATATTTTTCAATAGAATTCCTTGTAAATCTTTCCATTCTACCCAGCCATTATTAGATTTACCAATAACTATCCAACCGGCACTTGATGGTTTATACATACAATATCTTCTTGTAATATATTATCTTTATTTTTGCATTTCTTCTAATAGATGGTATATAACCTTTGCCGGTATTACCACAAAGACTTCCTTTCAGTACTGTGAAGACTCCATCTTTAACTATAGCTTTCCCATTCACTTTTCCGAAAACCTTTTTATCTTACGATTTAATACATACTCCCCGTCTGGAACAAATCCAACCTCAGTTTTAGTATTATTTCTTCTGTAGATTCTTTGAATACTTCCTTTTTACTTTTGTCTTTAGGATAAATTTGTTTACCATCTAAAGAAGATAATAAAGTTTTGCAACCTCTATATCTAACGCAAATAGTTCAGTACCTACAATTCTACTTTTTACTAAAAATGTCATGTATAAGTTTTTCTTTCTCATCATATCCATCTACTTCTATAGCAAAACTCCTTTTTAACCCTGTAATATTAGCGTATCCATTGTTCTCTAAAAAAATCTCATTCTATTTTCAAATTGGTCATTTCCTGTCTTACCAATCTTGATAAGACCAGAAACGACTGTGAGACATTAAATATATTATTCCTTTTGCCATAACTTACCCTCTCTCAACACACAGTTTATGAAGCTTAAACTAATTAATCATATTTCCCTATATCTTCTGCAACCAACGGCAGAGTTTTCTCTGCATGATTTATATACGAATAAACTTTTCCTTTTTCCTCGAAGTTATAATTATCAGTCCATAATTCGCACTGTGTCATAACAGTCTGCACCGCATCATCCATACCTTCAGGAGGATACTTATGCTTTTTCAGAAGCTTCTTAATTAGCATACGCATTTTTGCCCTTGCTGACTCACGTTTTTGCCAATCAATAGTCTTATTCCTACGTAGTGTATCAGCCAGTTCCTTAGTAATAGCAATTAGTTCGTTATGTTCATGAAATCCTTTATTGCCTTGTGGTTTTGTTGAAAGCATCGTAAAAGCAAGTTCATCAGCCAGTCAATCTAATTTATCCCCTCTTTTTGAGCTTGAACAATTTGATTTGCTAGATTTAGCATTTCCTCGATGACCTCTTCATTGGTAAGCATACCATTAAGATAAGAGTTTTAGTGCGTTGCATAATTTCGCTTTGAACTTTTTGTGACTTTACCATTTGTTCTACGGTATACTGAAACCTGTTCTGATATTAATTTTTCAATAATTCAACTGCAAGATTTTTCTCTTTCATATTTGCGACCTCTTGAAGAAATTTTGGGTCAAACAATGAAAACTCTTCTTTAATATCTGAGAAAAGATTGATTACACCATCACTTTTTATGCTTTGTGTTTTGTAATTCATTAATCTTTGCATTTTATTTCTGGTAAAAAGCTCTATTGCCATCGCCTGCATTGCAAGTCTTAATATAAGAACACGTATAGATTCAAAAAGCTGCTTCAAAATCTGCTTTCTTCATCTACCAATGAAGAACATAGAGATAAAGAGCCTGATAGAAGCATGAGAGCCTCTTTTACAAAGAGTCTTTATCGTCAGCTTTTTCTCTACTCATAATGAAGTTGACAGCACCACTTATTGTCTTTGCCCTTTCAAGATCTGTTCCATCCATAAACATTTTATAATCAAATCCGTGGAACTTATCACGACAAACAGACAATTTTTCCAAGAACTTAGGATATGCAACTTTTGCAACATTAGTATCACCGTAATTATTTTTGTCACGCGATGTATAATCATTCATGGCCTTCTTTAAAGCTGTCGCAATCCCAACATAATCAACAACTAACCCGCCCTCTTTGTCTCGGAATACACGATTTACTCTTGCAATTGCCTGCATTAGATTGTGTCCTGACATAGGCTTGTATACGTACATTGTTGCAAGCGATGGAACATCAAAGCCTGTCAACCACATATCAACAACTATTGCAATCTTCATAGGGCTACTATTATCTTTAAATTTTCTTTGCCAATTCATCCTTATGATGCTTATTTCCAATGATTTTTCTCCATTCCTCTGGGTCATTATTTCCAGATGTCATTACAACACCTATTTTTTCGTTCCAAGTAGGACGAAGTTCCAGGATTTTCTTATAAATTTTCATTGCTATTGGTCGAGAATATGCCACAATCATGGCCTTACCAGTAAGTAGGTTTTCCCTGTTGTTTTCATAGTGGTCTAAAATATCAGTAACCAGTGAATTAATAGTGTTATCATTACCAAGTACAGCTTCCATTTGTCCTAATTCTCTCTTACTTTTCTCAATAACACTTTCAGTAGCATTATGAGCTAGTATATCGTATTCTGCATCAATTAACTTCAAGGTCGCTTCATCAAGATTAAGCTTTATTACACGACTCTCATAATAAACTGGTCTAGTTGCACCATCTTCAACTGCTTGTGTCATATCATATATATCAATATAATCACCAAATACTTCACGCGTACTACGGTCTTTTGATGAAATAGGTGTTCCCGTAAAGCCTATATATGTAGCATTAGGTAAGGTATTACGTATTATCCTGGCAGTGCCAATCACACGTTTTGCAACATCCTTACCATCATCATTCTTAGTAATCTTGATTTTTTCAGCAAGTCCATATTGACCCCTATGGGCTTCATCTGCCATAACAATAATATTATTACGTTCAGATAAAGGTTCATGTGATTCCTCAAATTTTTGCATAGTAGTAAAAATAATACCATTTGCCTTCCTACCAGCAAGTAATTTTTCAGATTATCACGACTTTCAGCATGCATCGGTTCTTGTCTCATAAAGTTTTTACACTTTGCAAATTGACTATATAACTGGTCATCAAGGTCATTCCTATCTGTAAGTACTACAATCGTTGGACTATCTAGTGCTTCTTGTAATAAATGAGCGTAAAACACCATGAAAGTGACTTACCGCTACCCTGTGTACTGCTACACCACCCTTACCATCAGTAACAGTAGCTTTTTCAGTAGATTCTATAGCTTTTCTTACCGCAAAAATACTGATGATATCCGGCGAGGATTTTATAGTATTAATCCCCTCATTTGAAAAGCATATGAAGTTTTTATAATATCAAGTAATCTCTCTTTTTGGAATATCCCTTCAAAGAAAGTGTCAAATTAGTGCATACTGTGTATTTTCATAATTCCCATCTTTTGTCTTCCACTCCATAAAACGGTCTTCACCGGAAGTGATAGTACCAGCTTTAGATGTCAATTGATCGCTCATAACACAAATAGCATTATAAATAAACATGGACGGAATTTCCTGCATATAATTGCGAAGTTGCCTATAAAGCTTCTGAAGCATCTGTGTTCTCACGTGAAGGAGATTTTAGCTCCACTAATACAAGTGGCAATCCATTTGAAATATTATTATGTCAGGTCTTTTTACTATTTTCAATGAATGTCCATTGATTAGACACGATAAATGAATTGTTGGCAACATTCTTATAATCAACAAGGTAAACAATCGAAGAGCGCTCTTCTCCATTGTCAACATATCTAACAGGAATACCGTTTTGAAGATAATCCATAAATATGGCATTTTTCTGTACAAGCTCCCCGTTTTCAAAGTTTTTGATTTGATATAGTGCTTCCTGAATAGCATCATCCGGTAATCCTCTATTCAAACGATATAGAGAGTCAATCAGAATGTCTTCGTATAATGGACTGTAAAAATCCCTTTCAATATCAGGACCATATACATACCCGTATCCTAAATCCGTCTGAAATAATTCAATTATTGAGTTTTCATAATCTGCTTCTATATATAAGCCAGGCATAAATCTCTCTCCTTTATAGATTAATTTTCATTTAATTCTTTTTGATTCAGTCCTCCAGCAGGTACCATATTCTAAACAATAATTTAGCGGCTTTAAATCTCGATGCTGGATACATCCAATTCTCCTGACATTAAACGAGGCAGCAGCGTATCTCTTATTTCAGCAAGTTTCGCATTTTCCTCTTGATTTGCCCAAACTTGCTGGAATAGCGAATTTACAGTTTCAGTAAACTCCCTCATGTCAGCTTTTTGGTGGGATTAATATTTCGGTTTTCCGAAAATCAGGAACCGTGAGCTGTTGTTGCGTAGTGCCTGTTCCATGAATTGGGACACTCTTCAGCCATAGGTACAAGTATTTAGCAGAAACGATATTCGTATGAGGTACAAGAGTTACAAGTCGGACTATTGGTGTATACGGAATATGTCGAAGACATACAAAGCCAATTGTTCCCCTTGCAGAAACGGTCACACTCTCTGCTGAAATCTTGTAATCATTAGTGAAGCCATAAAGACCTTCATCGCTGATTCCATTGGAATATACGGGATAATGGTGTTCTTCTGTTTTCTGATTTGATATTATTTGTGGTTTATCCCCACCAGCGCTCATATCAGAAATATCACCAAGAGCCATCCTTGCCCAGCCAAATGGAAGCTCATTGCAGGATAGAAACCTCTTCTTGAAAAGAGCTTCTGCCTGCTGAAGTAAATTATTGTTTATCGCTATATTTTTCATCAATCTTTAGTTCAATATTTGATAACACACTTACAATTCTCTTTTGTGTGTCTTTGTCTGGTAAAAAGCACTTTCATCGGAGCAAGTTCAGATGAAAATGTTATTTGCGGAAATATTGCGAACGAGTTTCTGCCAAGTGCTGTAATTCAGCAATCACATAGTTGGATTTTACCAAAGCAAAAAAAGGTATTCAGGCAATACTTTATCGTTATGTCGCAAGACCATAAGCTTTGTAGATGCTATATAACTTGAGGTGTTTTTCAAAAATCAATATAAGCAAATCTTTTATTGGCTGGTCTTATTTCAGAATACAAAAATATCATTTTTTTCTTAAATTTCTTTTTGAACTGACCTTTAAGGTTTTTTTATTGACAACTGGTTCGTGATTTAATACTTTTTCCTTCCAAAACATCTGATGTGTTTACAAGAACAACATATTCATCATTCCCTTTGTAAGTATCTGAAATTGTATTACACAAATCTCCGATTGAACATTCCATCCATTCAGCCATAACCATTTTCCTTTCTATCCAATGTATTTTCGATGAGCAATTTTTACATTGCTCTGTTTTACCATTGCATACTGCAAGGTCGTATCTATCTTTCTATGCCCCAAGAGCTGTTGTAATTGCTCAATGGGCATTCCTTTATCTATTGCCATAGTTGCAAGGGTACGCCTGAATTTATGTGGGTGTACCTTTTGCAAACCTAATTTCTTTCCGTATTCTCTTAATCTCACTTCAACCCCACCTATTTTCAGCCTTTCGTGAGGTGATTTCAAAAGATACAGCGCCGGATTATCGTCTGTTCTGCTTTTCAAGTAATTCTGCAAATGTATCTTTGTTCTTGCATCAAAGTAAACAACCCTTTCTTTACTGCCCTTGCCGAAAACAATACATTCTCTCTCATTGAAATCAATATCATTGCGGTTAAGCAACACCATTTCTCCTACACGCATACCAGTAGAAGCAAGCATATCTATAATTGCCAAATCTCTCAGTTCCGTGCAGTTATCCCTCATAAGCTCCAACGCTTCATCGGAGTATGTTTCTTTGATGTTCGTGCCGGTTTTAACCTTATGTATTCGCCTGACAGGACTTTTCAATATATAGTCCTCGTCCTCAAGCCACGAAAAGAAACTTGAAAGAATTCGGCGTATATTGTCTATTGTAACTTTACTTGACTTTTTCTTTTCCTGATACTCTGTCAGGTATCTTCTTATATCATCTGTAACTATGCGTTTGACATCTTTTTTGAGTTCATTAAGCATAGCTTCAATAGTAGCTTTGTAGTATTTAAGGGATTTCTCGGAACATCCCTCAATTCGTTTTGCCGACAGGAACAGTTCCATATAGCTTTGCTCCGAGTTGTTTTCTTGTTTCTTGTTTTCTGTTACATCATAATTTACAAAGGTATATTGCAAAACTTCTTGTAACTTCTCATTTTGTGCGTTGTTCAAGTATGGTAACATTCCTTGAACAATATCTTTGATTAAATCTTGTTTCACAGTCAATCCTCCTAATTTATTCTTAGAGAACGACTATGGGGCGGAAGTCCCCCTATATTAACTTCTGCCACCCACAGAAGTTATAGGTATGTTATATGCTAAACAATAATTTAGAGCAGCAAGCTAAAACTCTCTATAAAGATTGGTTTTTTGATTTTTCTCCATTTTCAACTGAAGGTAATCTTCCTGATGGCTGGCGTATGGGAACAGTCGGCGACATTATTCAGCTTCACGACTCTAAGCGAGTTCCTCTTTCTGGAGCAGAAAGAGAAAAATGGAGAAAATATACCCTTACTACGGTGCTACATCACTGATGGACTATGTTGATAATTACCTTTTTGACGGCATTTATCTTTTGCTCGGAGAAGATGGCACAGTTGTTGATAACTTAGGTTTCCCAATTCTTCAATATGTATATGGACAATTTTGGGTTAATAATCACGCTCACATCATAACCGGGAAAGATGGCTTTTTCGGTTGAAGAATTGTATCTGTTTTTCAGCCTAACAAATATTAAATCAATCGTTACCGGAGCAGTTCAGCAAAGGTTACTAACAAAACTTAAAAGAAAGTACCGGCAATCATACCCAGCAAGGAAGCTTTGAGTGCATTTGATGATTTAATTCAACCAATATTCGCTCAAATCCGCAACTTAAGAGATGAAAATACCCGCTTAGCAGATTTGAGAGACACCCTTTTACCTCGTCTTATTTTCGGCGAGGTGGATGTCTCCGATATCGACCTTTAAGCTGCTAAATTATTGTTTATAGCATTATTTAATTCTATTTTTCATCTATTGACTTCAAAATGCTCGCTATTTTTGCTGTGTTTCAACATCATAGCAAGGCACTTCATATTGCATAATGGATTTCTTGTCACCTCTTGGCATTTTCGTTCCTTTTTGACGTAGCCATTGCGTATGCAAAAGAATGCATCATCACGCAAGAACATAGTAGAGAAAATCACTATCTATGTCTTTCTTAGCCACAAACACTAATACATCATTGGAACATCCACCATTTATTCTCGCCTTCCATATTTTCTTGAAATATGGACAGAATATTGATACAAGTACATCTCCATTCTCAAATGCTTGTGTCAAATTAACAGTTGGAAGTGACGTAGCATTTACTATTCCCGATTTATTCGGAAGCATATTTTTCAGTTGAAATGTATGTTTTGTTGTTAAATTAGCTACATTCGTTTTCTCCATTCGAAATAAACAAATTTCTTCAAGCTTACACTTCATGCCCAATCGCTTCAGCTTCTTTCTGATTTCTTCTTCCAATTCATGAGATTTTTGAACATAACTGAAAGTTCTGAAGTCAATCTCTTCATCTTTTCTTCAAATGGCTCTCCATCATCTTCCTGTTCTTCAATTCTACATATCGGCCAGGAGTTAAGATATAATCTTGTTTTTGCTATATCTTCTATTGAAGCTATGGCAGAAAATCCTTTTCTCTTTCAATTCTCCATTTTTGAAAATCTTCAAAAGTTTTAGCTAATAAGTCAATATCTCCTAAACTTCCATCTTCTTGTATTCCTTCTATAAAAATCTCTGTGTTTTCTATCAACCATATATCCCATTTTACGAGCATCAATAAATAGCGTCTTACCTTTTTGCTTTTTATTTTAGTGATGAACCACAATGTCACTGGAATAGTTACGCTATAAAAATAACTGTGTCGGTAAAGCTAGAATCCCTTCAATCAAATCATCTTCTATAATCTTTCTTCGGTTTCTCCTTCTCCAGAAGATTGGGATGATAATGCTCCGTTAGCAAGTACTAAGCCTATTTTCCCATTAGGTGCTGAGTGGTGAATCATATGTTTGTATCCAAGCATAGTTTGCATTTCCTGATGGTGGAGTTCATATTTCCATCTAACATCATCTTTTAATTTATCTGCGCCCCAATTAGAAAGATTAAATGGAGATTTGCCATAATGAAATCCGATTTAATGTTTTATGGATGTCATTAAAAATGTATCGGCATGATAAGAACCGAGTGGCATCAATTCCTCTTATTGCCATATTCATTTTTGCCATCTTCCATGTATCTGCATTAGATTCCTGTCCATAAACTGAAATATTCCTCGATTATCGCTATGAGCCTGCACAAATTTTTCCTCTGTACAAACATACCACCACTGCCACAACAGGATCATGCCACTCGGCAATTATTGAAAGGCTTCAGTATGCATGACGATAGTCTTTGCAATGCTGAGGCGTGTAAATTCTCCACCTTTTGTTCCTTCATGAGAAGCAAACTGAGCAATACAATATTCATATGTCCTTCCCAGTAAATCTTTGCTTACTTCTGTTCCATCCATTTTTACTTCGTTGGTAAATAAGTCAACAACTTCCCCCAATACTCTTTTATCCAAATCTGGGTTGGCATAGTTCTTAGGCAAAACATTTTTCAAACTCGCATTTTCTTTTTCAATTGCTCTCATTGCATCATCAGTGCTGTACCAATTTCGAGTGTGTGTGCAGCGGAAGAAATCTTGCTCCAACGAGCTTCTTCTGGCACATGTTTTCTTCTGCATGCATCCTGTCATTTTCAAAACCATCACCTTCTTTTTAAAAAGTTCCTCATAACGCTTTTTCAAAAGCACTGGATATATAACGAAGAAAAATAAGTCCAACAATTACTTTTCGATATTCAGCAGCAGGAATATGTCCCCAAAGAACACAAGCTGCGTCCCAAATTTGTTTTTCAAAACCTATCTTTGTGCTATCAGCCATTTTTTAGATCTCCTAATATCATATAATTTTTAATTTACTAATCTATATATAATTCTATTTTTCTAAACACTTTATATTATATCATATTTCTATATATTAACAGTACTTATATATTTGATAATCATTATATTTTTATAAAAGGAATCCACCAACCTAGCTGGTGGTTCTTCATTTCTTTCGGCCGTTAAGGCCTTATTTACTAGCAATACCTCAAAAGGTATGAGTCTGACATTTGCAAATTTTAACTGCTACCCCTTTAAAAGGGTCACTGACATCAAATGTTAGTTGTTCTCCTAATTCGTCTTCTTTTAATTGTTTTTGCTATATATTCCTTTATTATCTTGTCATTTCTTGCCTGCATGTATCATAGCTAACCCCTCACCAGAACGACAGCCTCTATATTTTGTATTTTAAGTTGCCCCATTTTTCATAAATCATTATACTGATTTTTACCTTTCAGAAATCCCATAAAGCTTGATACACTCATTTTTAGGCGGTATTTCTATCAACATATGTCATGATCTATACACACTCTGCTCGTATTATATTTACACCTTTCCAATTACACAACTCCTGTAGTGGCTCCTATTTCCAATCTTTTTTTCCCCATAAAATACTTTTCTTCTATATTTTTGGTGCAAACACCACATGATATTTGCAATTCCACCTGTGTGTGATAAACTATGAATGTCTTTGACATGTTAAATCTCCTTTTGCCTTTTTAATATTAATTTGCTGAGTTGTCAGACCACAGATTAATTATACCAAAGGAGGATAATGAGTTTCTCATCGTTAAAGCTAAACGGAACCCCCAGTCTAACTGGGGTCACATCGAGACAAAGTCTCTTAAGTCATTAATGATTTGAGGGACTTTTCTCTATATATTGTTAAAAACTAAAGGATAACCTAAAAACGAAAAATTGTCGAAAAAGTCACAGTGTTTTACTCTTCTTTGTCAGTATTTTTGCTAGTTTTTCATATTTAGACACACGCAAAAAGTTGAGCCTATTTTCATGACCATCTTTACTCTCTGCTGTGTATATCGCATACTATGATTTTCTTTTTAGCCTCAAATACTCTTTCTATTGTTTCTTTTCGTAAATCGTAGATGCTTTTCGTCCCTCTTGTATGTCTAATGTCTTCGCATATATCCATATATTCTTGCCATACATGCCTTGTAACTACCTTCTGATGATTTTTACTTTGGGTGCATTGAGATATATATGGACAACTTCTGCAATTACAGGATTACTTTTATACTCTCCTATATCCGTCTCTGTTTGTAGTTGAGTATTTTTAGTATCTTTGTTATTTGGGCCGAAATGTAGCAATCATAATATTCATCATATACATACTCATATTTTCTAAAGAATCCTTTTTGTCATTGGTGCTTTATGCGAAAAATTGGCCTTATACCATCATCAATCAACATTCTAGCTATAGTCGGTGTTTTTGTACCTGCATCAACAGCAATTATTTCAGGTTTTGAGGTTTCTTTATTTTTCATAAATTGCAGGGAATGTGGAATCGTGTTCATTGCCTGGATGTACTGTATAACCAAGTAACCAGCCATGCTTATCACATGCAGCTTCTATCGCATATGCAAAGACCTCTTTATGTTCTCCTTTATGAAACCAACCACTTTCCAGGATCTGTTGTGCTGACTTTCTCTTTCTTTAAGTTCGCTACAATCTATGCTAGGGATCAACATCATCGTCATCCTTATTTTTGTCTTTTAAGGACTTTTTACCATGTTTTTCTCTATCTGAATTTATTTCCTTTGATAACTGATCATCATAAAATCGCAGCTTTCTTTGCTACAGAATTTTCTTAGCCTTCTTTCTGTTGCGGCTGCTTTGACATGGGTAGAATCTACAAATACAGTTGAGTATCAACAAGATTCTTATTCATACACTGCATTAACACATTAGAAAAATCTGCTCAAATAGGTCCTGTTCCTTCAAATCTTCTTTTGTAGTTCTTCCCAAAAGTACTGAAATGAGGAACGGGGTCGAAAAATCAAACCAAGAAACCATCATATGCTACATTTACTTCTATTTCCTTATTGTCTGTCGCATACTTTTTGTTCCAAACATATATTGAATGATTGGAATCTTGATTAGTATCACCGGATCTATACTTGGTCTGCCAGTATCTGAAGAATATTTATCTTCCACTAAATCATATATGAATGAAAAAAATCAATTGTATCATCAATTTTTCTAAGAATATGGTCTTTAGGGAACAAGCTGTTCTAAGGAAAACCATCTGTATTTGCTCTTTTGTGATGTATTTTTCGTAATCATAGCACCTCTTTTCATATATATACCACGAAAACATTGAAATCTCAATGCTTTCGTGGTGATATCATAAAAGATGCATTTTTATTGTACTAAAAGCTAGAAAAGTCCACACTTTTACATGTGGACTTTGTCTACTGATCTGACCCCCAGTCTAACTGGGGGTTTTCATTTCACAAAAAGCGTCGAGAGAATTTTCTCACCAACACTAAATATTATACAACCAAAATAAAGGACCTACCAATATCTGCATGGAAGGTAAAGCCATCTGGATTATCAGGATGGGTTTTTATCTTGGGACTAAGCTCATTATAAATCTCTTCGTAAGACTTGACATCAAGCTCACCATTTTTAACCTGGCAAATATCCTGGTATATCATGCTATCGTCATCTGCCAGTCCTTTTAACTTGATACCGTCAATATCCATTTTGTAGCTTCAAAAAAGCCTTCCTCGATGATTATCGGGTGTTTCTCACGCTACAAAGTTGACAAAGTCCATAAGTCTGTCATAAGAAGCCCGTAAGTCTTCAAGTGACTTGACCCTTGTATAGTAGACAAAGTTGATAGAGCTATCATCAGAGAGCTTATCACCAGCAAGTTTATTGGCTTTTTGTAGTCTTTTACTGCCCGTTCACCATTGTCAAAGTCCGTTGATATAGCAGGCGAACTCTCATGGAAAGTGGGTTTCGGGGAAACAGTGTAATAAATCGCTCATATCCGGATATTTTTAAGGTCACAAACCAGCGGGATGGTATTTGTCTTGCTTTGATGGTATATGCATCCTTGCCAAACCTCTTGTCTAGGTATTTAATTATCTTTTCGTTGTCTTCCTTTTTACACGCCCTCTAGTAAATTCAATTACTTAAATGAATTTATTATGAGATAATATTGTTCATATTCGATTATAAAAACAGTTAATTATACTCAAATTGTCTCTCTATAAAGATTTTTATTATATAGTATTTATTTGAAATTATCTTAAATACGTATTTAAAATTTTTACTCTTTATAGGAGAGTTCTCATTCTAATAATTATATAGTTGGCATTTCTCAAGGTATTGACTATATAATCCTGTATTTGACACTTTTGATGATAAAAGCCGGAAAGGCTAGTAATACTAATACTTCAGCTTTTCTATGTTTAAATTTTTGCGTAATGTTCTCATTTTTGTTGTAGCTTTTAAAAATTTTTTCATATTTTTCTGTTATAATTTCATAATCTAGCCTATATTCAAAAACTTCGAAGATATCATCACTTATCTGGAGTTCTATTAAACGCTGGTATATAGTCATTCTGCTTAGTTTTAAGCATATTCATTTCTCGTAGAGTTTTTGTTATTTCACTTACTGTATATTTATTTCTAACTTTACTTCAAGGATTCTCTATATTGTAAGAGCTAAAAAGCAAATAAGAGAAAATGAGCTTTTATTCTCTCATCATTGCTAAGATATATCGGTCTCAGCCTTGAATTCACTCTTCATTATTCTGAAACATTCTTCTATTTGCCATCTGTTTTTGTTTGTTGAGCTATTTCATGAGCTTCAGCCTCAAGGTTTGTAACAACAGCATAGAAGCCATCATGCAGGGATTCTTCCATTATTTTGTTTTCATCAAGGCTTACTATTGACCTATCTGCGATTTCTCCATCTGATGTAACTTTTTGTTTCGCGAATGAACCTTCTTATATCATTATCACGAATTTTCTTAGCAGCTAGAGAACCTTTATTTATTAGTTCATTAGCTCTGTATCTGATTTGATCTAATGTTTCTATGGTAGTCTCTGTATTTTTATACTGTATGTTACTATAGCTTTTTCTTCAAGTCCATTTTCATTTATCCATCTTTCCTTATAGAATATAGTGTCTCTATTTTCCTCTTCGTCCAATTTTCATTGATATTATATGATGTAGTGAGTCGTATTTTTCCAACCATTGGATCAAGAGACCATTCTTTAAGATGTTTCTAATTTTTAAGACTCTGCGCTAGTTGTATAGCCCTATCCTTGATAAGTTGTACTTTTATTTGCATTACTCGAAAGACCAGCATCAGTGCACACTATGAATTTAGATGAGATTAAAAATCTTCGATTATTTTTCTCTTCAAGAGGCCTAAGAGTGGTTTGTTCATTAGTGTTTCCACTGGTTATATCAAAGGTTAGTGGAATTCTATTGCCATCCATAAATAACCCCATCTGCACTAATGGATTAGGTCTGTTTTCTTTGGATCTCCCGTATTGTCTTAGTTGACCTTCATCATCAGCTTCTTCGATTTCAAAGAAATAGTTTGTACAGTCATAGTAAAAACACTAGCGTTTCTTTGAGTAACTTTTGGTTACTATTTTATACAATTGCGACTGTATATAGTCACTGCTTTATTCAGAACATCAAGAGCTCTATAGAGCCTGATGTGGAGGTCAAATTCAGGATCTTCAATAAACTTTTTAGATTCTTCGAATGCATTGAGTTTAGAGACCGGGAAAAAGAATTCTGAGTGTATATCAATCTTGAAAGAATGCTATTAAGATTATACTCGAATTTACCGTTTGAACTTATTTTTACAAATCTTATTAAGTCCAAGGCTATGGTAGTGATTGAGTGGTGGGTATCCTCCGTTAAATATTCTTTGACGATTGCTTATGGTTTTGCTGAGGAAAAAGCTTCATATTTACCGGCATATTTCGAGTCTTTTTCCTTTTTCTATTCTATTCAAATTGGCTATATAATCAAGTGCCCAAAGCTTTAGCAGTCAGCTACTCCGTATTTTTCCATTATCTCTGTTTCTGTTCCAAGTTTTTCAACAATAACAGTAGTTCTAGAATTTTCCTTTTTATATCCTTCTGAACATAGAAGGAAGAAGCGTTAGCAGATTTAGATACAAGTAGTCTCATAATTCACCTCACAAAAACATATATACTTATATTATATCATACATTGCGTGCATTGCGAAGACATAAATTTTAAAAATTTGATCATTAAGGCTTTCAAGCCTTTGAATAGTAAATCTTCGAGTTACAAGTGTCAAACTCCCGGGTCACAAACCAGCGGGGATGGTATTTGTCTTGCTTGATGGTATATGCATCCTTGCCAAACCTCTTGTCTAGGTAGTTTAATTATCTTTTCGTTGTCTTCCTTTTTACGCCCTCTAGTAAATTCAATTACATGAATTTATGTGAATCATGTGTTCATATTCGATTATAAAAACAGTTAATTATACTCAAATTGTCTCTCTATAAAAGATTTTTATTATATAGTATTTGTTGAAATTATCTTAAATACGTATTTGAAAATTTTTACTCTTTATAGGAAGTTCTCATTCAATAATTATATAGTTGGCATTTCTCTAAGGTATTGACTATATAATTATTTCAATCGATAAATGATATATACAAAAAGTTTATTAGATTTATGCACTCTATGATAAATCTTATTAATTATATAAATAAGCAGTTATAAAGGAGAAATTATGGTAGATATAGAAAACAAAAATATGAAAAATTAAAACTGGAGTAAATTTGTTTATTGGAGCAGGATTTTCCGTATGAGAATCTCCAAACGGAAATCGACTTCCTACAGCTGATGAATTGCGTAAAGCCAAATTTGTGATGAATTTTTATAGACGAGTCTTATTCTGATGATCTTGAAAAATTTTACTATTTTAAAAAGAAATAGCAGGATCAATTTCAAGAATATCTTAGAGATAAAGTTAAAGTAGATGATTATAATCCATTATATAATGCAATAAATAAAATTAATATTTTCAAGCATAATAACTACTAACATTGATAATTTAATTCCTTCTATCATAGATGATAGTATATATTAGCAAATAATATTTCTTATTACGGTCCGGTTAGAGATGCGCCAACGGAATAGAATATATACCATTGCATGGTGATATTTTTAAATAATGAATCCGAGTTATATTTTGGAAAATTTGAGTTATGTAATGTAACTCATAAACCTATTTTTCAATGATGGAGGCTGCATTGTTACGTAAGCTAACAATGGGATATAGTTTTTCATGATGGAAGTGTCAATAAAGTACTTGATACAATATTCAGAAAACAAACAAGATATATGGATTCAATTGATGCCCAATGATACTAATATACAGTTTTATAGAGATTTAGGATGTAATATTATTATAGGTGATACAGAATCCTCTTAAAAGAAATACATTCAGAATTAATGGGAACTAAAGTTAATATAGTATCAGATATGCAGTAACTTTTTGGAAGAATATGCAATTCCAACTATAAACCAAGTTGAAAGCTTACCACTTAGAGATTTTTATGAACAAGGTAAAAACGCACTGGTATTCGCGTTAACTAATCAAGCATACTCAACAAATAATGTTAACAACATCATTGACGCTTCTCTTGTTAATAAGAATGTAATTATAGTAGGTATTCCACTGGGAGGAAAAAAACTATGTAATAGCAAGTTGCTTGTAAAATGCGAAAACCAGTCTACTTTGTTGATGGTTTAAAATGAATCAGAAGCTAGATTAATATGTAAAAATGCCATTAAAATAAAGGTGAATATATTTTCTTGGTAGATAATTGTTCAGAAAGATATGAATGCATATAAGATATTAGCTGAATGTAAAAATATAAAAACCATAGCTACAAGTGATGATTTTATGTATGAATCATCCAAACATATATTAGAAAAATTTCATTTAAAAATTAGATATACATGACATCGATCACATGAAGCACAAAGAATATTTGCAAATATCCTATAAATTTAAGAAATGAATCCTTTAAATATAAGCAAAAAGATGATGAAAAATATTCAATTTTAGAATTAATATCATCAAATGTGAAAACATTATTTCAAAGAGATAAGATAGAGAATCATTAAGTAGAATCAAAATACAAAATGAAGAAGCCTTTGAGTTAATATTATGTAACAACATATCTTGTACATAATAGATCTGCATGTAACACAGCTATTTTGGTTCCGCTACTTTTGAAACAACAGATGTACATAATAAAACGTAAGATAAAAATAGTACAGTCATATTTATCAGAATTGAATGTAACTTTGAATGAAGATGTTTACGATCAGGATTACTGTTCCTTACGATCAACACTTTTTGCAAAATTTACTCATTCTGTAGCAGTTTTCTAAATTCAAATATGACTATAGGAATGTCATAAAAATTTGTACACGAAATGGATTCGTGTCTTGTTATAAAAACAATGTATTTAGAAGAACTTCATATGATGCAGACCTAATTTTTAATATTTTTGGGAACAAAGGTGATGAAAATCTATATAGAATTATAGGAAACACTAGTGCATATACACTTCAACAATTTGCTTTGTACAAAGCAGCAAAGCAGTTTTCTGAGGCTTTTTCAGATATTGATAAAGCACTTCATATGCAACCAAATAATTTCAGTATAAGAAATGCTCGTACAATTATACTTTTTGAAGCTAATCGGGATAAAAACTTAGAAGCATCTCTGGAAGAGCTATGAATATACTTTCTGAATGCTATAAAAGTGATAAACGAAAAGTTTACCATGCACAAAAGTATACTGAATTTGCCCTTATTCTTTTTGAAATTTATGGTGATAATTCATATTGAACAAGCTACCAAATGGTTAACTGAGTTAATTAATAATGAAGAATCCATGAGTAGAAAACGAAAATCCTTAGTACAACAAACTGAGGAATGTTAGCAATCAATTACAAAATAGTTATAAGTTCTTGGAAAGTATGCAAAAATCACCATAAATTGTAATGAATACTTATATTATTAAATACAGTTCTATGTTCTATAATATTAGTGATAATTTAAATTAATAAAATCTATTAAAATCAAGATCACTCCGTCTAACGAGGGTGGTTTGCTAAGGGCTACTAAGCCCAGGTTTACTCAGCCAGCGTCTAAAAGGCGCTGGCTTTCACTTGTTCAGGCTTGGCCTTTGACTCGTCACCACCCTTTAAAAGAGTATTTCTACTACCTTCCCTAAAAGGGATCTTCATATTCTGGTTGTATAATATTTATTCATGCAAGTAAAAATCATTAAAAATTGACTTCTATAAATTAGGATTATTGCTAGCCATTTCTATTTCTTCCTTAGTCATACCTGTAAGTTCCTTCACCCACAGTCCCACAATATCTGAAAGTACTGAATCACAAATATACTCATTTTTCACAATCGGCATATTTACAAAAAATATGGACTTCTTGTAGCAGCTTGATAAAAATTCATTGCTGTAAAGTGTAAAATATAAATGAACAATTAGTGGAATATAATAATGTACAAATAAGGTTGATTGTATAATCAATTTGTACAACTGAATAAAAATGATTCATTGCGAATCCTGTGTTAAAATATAAGTCGCTAAAACAAATTCTGCAGGAGGATCGCAATGAATCAGCTTAATTTTAACACAGAAAAGAAACTTTAAACACCCTAAGTGAGTATGAAAGAGAGAATTTATGCCATGATCAAATTAGGTTGCTCAATATCTTCTGTGCCAGGCACCTAAAAAGGTCAAGAACCACTATTTACAATGAACTTAAACGCGGTAGCGTAGAACAAATAAAAAAATGGCCGTAGGTCATAGTCTATTATCCTGATGCAGGACAAGCCCAGTATGAAAGAAACAGGAAAACTCAAGAAGTTCAAAGCATTGGAATGTATTGACTTTATCAGATTTGTTGAAGCATCATTTAAGGAAAAGTTTTGGTCCTTGGATGAGTGTTATGGTAGAACAAGGTTGGAAAATCTATTTGAAAACACAGTCTGCACAAAGACACTATACAACTATGTTGAACGTGGATTTTTGAAGATAAAAACGTGGATTACCTCAAAAACTAAAAAGAATTCAAAGTCTACAAAAGTCAGAACAAATAAGAAAAAACTTGGAAAAATCAATATCTGAAAGGCCAGAAAATGTAGATTTTAGGTAGAATTTGGACATTGGGAGATAGATACCGTAATTGGCAAAAACCTCAGACCAAGATGTTTTGCTGACGATAATAGAGACGAAAATCTAGATATTATAAAAGCTATAAAAATCGATTCCAAGTCTTCAAAAACCAGTAAATGATGCACTTTTAGACCTTATAATGGAAAGTAAAACAAAAAGTTTCAAAAAGTATTCAAGACAATAACAAGTGACAATGGTTCAGAGTTTTCAGGACTAAGTGATATTGAATCACTCGTATCCATATACTTCTGTCATCCCTACTCTTTCATTTGAAGAGGTAGCAACGAAAAGCATAATGGTATATTGAGACAATTCATTCCTAAGGGAAGGAGTATAAATGACTTTTAGTGAAGACGAAATCATGTATTATGTTGACCTAATAAATGCTAAGCCTAGAAAAATTCTTGGATACAAAACTCCTGAAGAAATCTTCGATGAAGAGATGGATAAGATATACTCTACGAGTGTTGTAGCTTAAGTATAAAAAGCCTTCCTGTAAATACCAGTTTACTGCCCTAAAATACTAGTCAAGACTAAAATGAATAGGCTAGCCCTAGTCTTGACATATATTTCAGGTCAAGTTCTGATATTTTTGGCGGGAAGGACAAAAATAGTACAAATTGATATTGCAATTTTGGTAATGTACAAATAAGAAAAAAATATGATACTGTATTCGTGGAGTGCAATGCACATGAATACAGTACTATTAACTCAACTAAAAATATTAAAATGAGCGACATTAAACCAACTTTTTCCAGAGCTTGCAAGGTTATATGAAATGGACTGAAGAACCATTAAAAATACTATGAGAGGATATGAAGGAAAACCTAAAAATAGATATAAAAACTAGTAAATTGAGACAAATATAAAAGAATTAATAGGTATCAAACTTGCAATTAAGGGGTCAATGTCAGGTCTGTTTATGAATATTTAATATCTGAAATAGATTCTGACATTGGGACATGCTCTAATTTCAATAAGTATGTTAAAAAGAAGGTTTGAAACCAAGTAAAAACTCCCAAAGGGTTCCCACGATATGAAACGTCACCTGGAATACAGGCTCAAGTTGATTGGAAAGAAGATATATCTATAAAAACAAATTCGGAAAAATATTCACGTTTCACGTTTTTAGCTACAAGTTAGGTTATTCAAGATATCCAGTCTTCATTTACAAGTCAAGTCGTACAGAGAAGATGTAATTGACTGCCTTATTGCATCTTTTTAAAAATACTGGTGGCGTACCTAAGGAGATTCTTTTTGACAACATGTCGTCACTTGTAACTTTTTAAAGATGGGCATGCAACAATTGGTCCTAAAATACAGGCTTTTCGCCAAGGTTTTTAACTTTAAAAATCAAACGATGTAAGCCATATCATCCTTTTCACTAAGGGTGAGTTGAAGCTGCAAATAAATTCATTGCTTGGATACTACCATATGAAGGCGAGTTTGAAACAGAAAAAGACCTAATTGAAATATTATCTGGTATAAACAAGAAAGTATGCACTAGGTTTGCTATGAAACAGGACTTACACAGTACTATTACTGCAAAAAGAGCAGAGTACCTACAACCACTGCCTGATATAAATATCATTGGAATCCTATACAGCAAAAAAACTCGACGCACGACCGTCACAAAAGATTCCATGATTACCTATTTAGGTTGCAAATACTCTGTTCCACATCAATATATTGAGTAAAACAGTTTGCCTATCTGTCACCAAAGATATGTTATACATATATTATAGCACAGATTTTGCTAACCATGCACAGTATAAGTAACCGAAGGTTAAATTACAAAGAGAACATTACAAGCAGCTACTCCAGTATTCTATCAAAAATGAAGATTCTATAGATGAGTTAGCTGAAACTAATTTAAAAGCAGATGGATGAATTTCTTTAGGGAGGAAAAATATGTCATCACATCAAAAATTATTAAATGGACTAGAAGAGATTGGTATAATATGTATTCAAGATCATATTGATACCTATATAGATCTCGTAAACCAGGGGGAAAAATCCTTTGGAGAGGCTCTTGAAGAGCTTGTTGAGATCAGAGCGTGTCTACCGACAAGCGAAAAGGACAGTATTAATTTACATATTGCTAATTTCCATTCCTAAAAACCATTGATGATTTTGACTTTCGGTTCAACCAGGAATCAATAAAAAGAAATCTTAGAACTAAATAATCTAGGTTTTTGGAAAAATATGAAAATAATATTTGTTGGTTCTAGTGGAGTAGGAAGACTCATTTAGCTACATCTCTTGGTATTAGCTGTACGAAAGCGAGATACCAAACATACTATATCCTTTGAATCCTTAATCTCACAACTAAAAAGGCCTTAAATGAGAATAAGCTTGAATCACGATTAAAGTTTTATGCCAAATACAAGGTTTTAATTATAGATGAGAGTGGATATATGCCAATTGATAAAGATGCTGCTAACATGTTTTTCAGCTAATCGCTAAAAGGTATGAAAAATACTACAATTGTGACAACAAATATGCCATTTTCCAAATGGGGTGAGTTCTTTGGTTCGTCGACTCTGGCCAATGCAGTTTTTAGATAGACTTTTCACCATTCTAAAATTATATCAATAAAAAGGCCCTCATATCGTCTTAAAGACAAAGAGATCCTTCATTGATGATAAGAGAGTTGATGGATAGTTGAGCCCAAATTGTACATTTTTATTTTTCCATTTTTGTACATTTTAATATTGACATTTACATTTTATGAATTTTACTGCTGTTAGTATAAAAATACACCCTTTTTATCCGAATAAATATCCAGCTTTTCTAGCACTTTACTTCATTGTACCACATGGATTCAGGTGAGTATATATCTGAAAAAGTGTATTTTTCAAAAATCATTAGTAGTATTAACAATACCCTACCAGCACGATAAATATAAGTACAGTAAGGGATAACTACAAGTTATAAATGACATTAAGGAGAAAAAGATGAAAGAGACAGGAATAACAGGAATGACAGAAAAAACAATTTAGTGGTTTTTCTAAGGATGTTAATTGACAGACTAGAAGATACTAAGTTAGAAAATGACAGTGATACAAAAGACAGAAATTAGATAAAAATAATTTCAGATTTTAGAAAAACCATTGATTAATCATTACCACCCGCTGGACAGGTGGTTTTCTAAGGATATAAGCCTAAGAGTAACCTGACGAGTCTAAAGGCACGGCTATTGTTAAAGTGCTATGCAATCTTTATTAATTTTTATATAGTTTTCTTAGCCTATTATCCATTAATGTCGTATCTAACATTGGCTCCATTGTTATAGTCAGGTCATAAATTTCATCAACTATAGAACCGACCCTATCATATTCTTCTAACTCGACAATGTTGCTCCAATAAAGTCTTCCAGAAGTAATAGAATGGATATTCATCAGATATCTTGTCATATCCAGCAGGTACAACAATTTCCTTATCATTAAGATATTCATATATGTTTATTTTTAGTTGCTGTATCATTTTTAACCTCTTTTTCTAGTATTACATAATCCCACCATTACAATTAATATGTATGTGTTATTATCTTTATAAAAGCCACTTCAGTTTTATTTGAATAGCTGATAAGTATATGAGGCATTCTCATGCCAGTTTGTTGATAAGTTTAGATATAAATATTATGACCATAAGTGATAGACTGGGGCATGAAAATACCCAAACAACATGGGATACTTACGGCCATTTATACCCAAATAAACGTAAGGAAGTCGCAGAAAAACTAAAATAACGCCATTTTTCACGCCATAGATAGAATTTAAAAAGGTATACCCTTGCAGATAAAGAAGTACACCGATTTTATTACCTATTCCCCCTCTTCTTTTCCAAACGTCCGACATATCTCAAATCATTCAAAATACTAGGTTCTATTTTTTCTAGTATCACCAAATCCACCTAATTATAGGAGATTTTTCAGATTTTTAGTCCCGTCCCAGTCCCAGTACCGGAGATTATAATTTGTAGATCTGTAATTATTAAATCTATCATATAGATTTTTTTGGGTTTTGGAATCATTTTTCTATTTTTTTATAAAATTGTCCCATTTTCCTATAAGTTTACGTGCTCTTCCATATTGTTTTTATTCTTTTAAAAATATCCAAATGAATTTCGTGGGTGAAATTTTTCTATTAAAATTTCGTAGCTATCATCAAAAACTTTTTATGCTTTTTAGCACTATATCTGCCATAGTGTATATGATATAAATTCCTTGTAAAATCGCTTTGGTAACCAAGGGATCTCCTGCTGAATAGAAAATTATCTGGCTGAAACCAAGATATAGTTCGTCCTTTACAGAATAACTTCGATAAATTATTTTTACATTTCGTCTTCTTTCAGGATTACAAAAATGATTGCCTGTGAGATAAGAGTTTCCCTAGCAATGATGACATTTTTATTTATACACATTATTGCAGTATTTGGATCATTTGTGCCAGGGCTTAAGGCCATATTCGCAATTTCGCTTAAGTTTACAATTCCACGGTGATAATCTTCTTCATTACTGTAAGCATTTATTATAAACAATGGACTTAATTTTTCTTTTTAATTCTTTTTATCATTATCATCTAACTTGTATTGGAATATATTTAATTCCCCTACGCTTTCTCCTTTGGTTGTGTATTCACCAATTCTCTTGTTTATAACAAGTTCTGCTTTTATGCCATTAAGCTCTTTAAAAATATTATCTGATTTTATTTCAAATAAATAACCTGAGTTCTCAGCTACAATTGATAACTTTTGTAGATTCGTCGCCTTCTTCATAATGCTTAGCTTTTTCTTAGTTCTACCTCTTTATCAATAAGTTTCTCGCAATCATTAAAAATATTTTTCTATAATATTTGATACTTTTAGATTATCAAGAACCTGTCTTGAGAAAGCGATAAAAACTAAGCATCGCAATTATGGAATAAGCAATTCCGAAACTTCCAGCGACAACATGTTGGTCTGGAGCAATATCTTGCAATAATAGGATACTGATTACTGAATAGAAAAACCACTGACAAATATACCATATAAACCAAGAACTCGGTCCTATCTATGAAACTCTAGAAGCATCCTAGGTGATATGCTACTGCTATATTTATTAAGTACAGAGACAATAATTGTAAAACAAAAAGTACTTATAGTCAAAAAAATATTCCAGATATATTAGAAAGAAATCTACCGAAACTTCAGCCGACAGCAATATTTGTTTTGGGAATATAAGATTTAATTGCAATATATTGATGATCAAAAATCCAAGTAACTAAAAAGAAGCGACACTGTTAAAAATTATAGATTTTGACATTCTTAAAAATTCTTATGATTAAAAAAACCACAATTTAATTTTGGCTAACATACATCAATCCTCCTTTTTAATATTGTAATTATGAAACTATATTATCATATAATTGATATAATTGATTTTTATCAATATGAAATGGTATATTCATCTTTTTGTAATTGAAAAATCCTTTTATGATTTTTCTTGCTTATTTTTCCATAACATACCCCTTAAATCATTTTTATAATATTTATTCAACTTATGGATAAAGTTTCATCATTAAAAGTATTCTATATCACTAAAACCCTTGATTTTATTAGACTTTTTACTACTAACCTATATATAAACACTTTATATTATATCATATTTTTGAATGTTAAATGTACTTAAATATTTGATGAGCAATATATTTTTTTCGTAAAAATTTAGCGTTGGGAGAGAATTTTTCTCTCACCAACGCTAAATATTATACAACCTTTTATTCATAGTCACCAACCCGATAGTTTAGAGATGGATTTTTCTAACCAACCCGATAATTTATACTATCCTTTTTAATCTATTTTTAATATTTTTCTTTTACAGTTTTCTTTAGCACTGGAACAACATCTTGAACAAACCAAGGATTCTTTTGCCTGCCATCTAAAAATTCAAGGGACTTGGATGAACGATTGGAAAAATACTTAGGTAAATACTCATCAAAAGCACCTGACTGTTTCTGTAAGATTCTTCTTTGTCCTACCCTTGAGATAGTAATCCATAGAATATTTACCGATAAGAATTGTAAGTTCAATGTTGTTTAGTTCCTTAAGTATAGGTCCATGGTATTCCTGAGCAATAAATTTTCTAGGTGGCAAATCACCTGTTTTAGCCTTGCCAGGATAGTAAAAATCCATTGGAACTATTGCAATTTCTTTAGAATAAAACGTATCTTTATCTATACCCATCCAAGAAATAAGGGTTTCTCCAGATTTATCATTAAATGGAATAAGTGATTCCTCCACCTTTTTCCAGGTGCCTGACCTACGATTAGAATCCTAGCTTCCTTATCTACTTGAAGTATTGGTGGTATGTTCTTATTTGTATATTCGGTATTTCTTTTGTCTAGTTCAATTTGCTTTATTATACCTTTTAGCGACATAATATAACCTCCGATACTAAAAAACAAATATATCACCATTAAATGGTGAGGCTTAAATAATATGTAGCTTATAGCTCTATAACCTTGTTCTCGCCCCTTGCTGAGTAAAAGTATTACTGTACCAGTCTCAAAGTAGAATGTTGACATTATATCTTCTTCCATCGAGTAAATTGAGCTGATAACATTGATATCAGAATCCATGATAGCAATTCTTGCCTCACGGCTTTCATCTTCAGCTAACCACTGAAACCTTAGAATAATCAGTAAAATCAATGGCTTTAGATAGTGACTTAACTATTCCCACTCAATGAGGTAGATTTTATACAATTTAAATATATTGAAATCACTGGATTCCATTTTTATGTATTTTATGCTTTTCTATGATTAAAAAGCATATTTCATACAAAAATACGCCATTTTTACGCCAAATGGAGAATCTACTTTATCAAGTATCCATCTTTATTAAATTCATAGGTATTGCCATCAATAACGCTTACCAGTCATACAATAGCCTTTTGAATTGAAGTAAAACTTATTGTGATTATACTCAAGCCAACCCGTAACCATAGCCCCATCCTTATCGGGATTAAGATAAAACCATTTAGACCCTGACTTTAGCCAACCAGTCCTTCTTTTACCCTTATCATATTAATACCACAAGCCCTCCTCTTCCGTCCAGCCCACCTTCATAATTGTATCAGATATACTGGTATTAGCCTTACTATTGTAATCTTCTTGGAGAAGACCATAAGCTATAGCCTGGGCCATCTTCTCAAATCCTATTTTCTTAGCCAGGTCTGAATCCTCTTTATTATCACAAAAGAAAGACTCCACAAGTACAGCTGTTGGCTTGGTGTCGTTTATCATATATAGCTGTCCAGTTTTTGTACCACGATTAGCAAAACCTAAGCTACTGATATTCTTACATATCTGATTGGCTATGCTATAGCCTTTTTTATCTCCAGGGTAGTGGAAAACTTCTACACCATGTCCTGCACCATCTGCAGCATTTAAATGCAGTTCGCAAACAAGATCATACTTGCCTGAATTTGCTATTGGTATTTTATAACTATATTCGCTTCTTTTACTTGGAAAATACTCCTTCAGGACAAACTATCACGTCGCATGAGTGCCCTAATGATTCAAGCACTCTTTTAACGTAAGGGGCAAGCTCTTTATTATATCTATACTCGTGCGTATATCCACTTGCACTAGTACACCCACCACCTTTTTAAAAATTGAGTGTCCAACACTTAAGAATATCTTCATTCCTTTTTACCTCTCTTTCTAAAATATAAAAGGTAGTATAAAGACCACCCCTAAAAAAATTAATCACCCAATCCCTTACTAGTAGGGGTTTATAAATACACCCAGCACGGCCATTGCTGTGGTTCCTAGTAGGAATGGATTTGATACAGTCTTAATAACTAACTCACCCTACACTTGCCCAAGTAGTTAGTGAGCTGGCTTTCTACCTGCAGTGATGTAAGGAGTATACCACCAATACCTACCCAAAACCATGGATTCTTATATCTTTCTACATTATTTGATTTCTTTTTCTATGCTGTTTTCAATTCTACTCATGCCATTCTCCTTTATGTTTCTTAAATTCCTCGTACTTACATTTTCTTTTTTCAAGCACTGTTATCCTCATGCCGTGCCTTACTATATCTGTTTTAATCGCGTCCAGTTCCTGCGTATGTTCCTTTAGTGAATCACCATGTAGTACTATATCCTTTGTTTGACTCTCAATAGTTGAGTTAAGCTTGACTATGCTAGAGTTTAATTTAAGCATTGGACTCACAAAGCTATTAGAACAGGAACCCCCACTACTACGCTATATACGAATTCCTGATTTGTCATATATCACCTCGAAATTTTCAAAAAAAAAATGGGTAGTTTACAGACTTACCCAGGTCCGTGCAAATACCTTAAACCTACTAGCCTATTCCACCACTAGCTCTTCTAGATCCATAGCTATTAGTAATTCTTTTACCTTAGCCTTTAGGAACTGCGGCACCTGCTTAAAAGTTCTTACTCCTGCAATAATGCAAGTAACATAACACATTGCCATATCCATCTCACCACCTTTCATTGATAAATTTATGCAATAAAAAGAACCTAATGTTATTGATAAGATTCTTCATACATATCACTCCTATTCTTCTTTAAGTAGCCTTTCTACTTCCTTTTTAAGATAGTCTGGTACGTCTTCTATTGTCCTCTTCCCATTCTTTATTAGATATACATACAACTTTGCTAATGCACTCATTTAATTACCTCCTGACTTCATTTCCATTAGTTCAACTATTGCTGTAGACAGCTCTAGTTTATCTTTTTCAATATTTTCCACTATTTCGGCTATTGCTGTAGCATACTCAAGCCTAACTTATCTGACTCTTCTTTAATTAACTCTTCCATTGTCTTTGGCGGTGCTGCAGGCTCGCCAGTATCATAGTCTATCCACTCAAATACTAACTCATGAGGGCTAGATGATACATCCACCTTAAAAGAGTTGGCCTTGTGTTCTTCAAGTAGCTTGCCCAGTTCTCCATACTCAAGCTTTAGGCAGCCTATTGAGTCTTTCGCATATTTATTTAGGTCTGTATAGTTACTATAATCTTCATCAAATGATGTTTCAACTACACACCCCATCATATCCCCTGTATCAAGGATTACATTTCCATTACTAATCAGTAATATATTTTTCGTGCCTAACTTTTAACATTTGTTCACTCCTTTATTTATCTTATTCAAAAAGCTATCCAATTAAATTTACAAGTTCCTGTCTGTTTGGCATTGTTGTTATATCTTAATTTAGCCTCAAAAACTTTTACTTTTTCCCGCATTGTATGTACTGGCTACAACTTTATCAATATACGCTGGAGCATTATCTCCTCTTGCTTCATAAATAGATACGCTACTTAGGTGTATCATATATACAGTATCACTAATTATGGAAATAGTCTGATTTGAGAGAGCGTTTCGTACGTCAGGATAGTATATCTGGCTCACATCTTCTACACTCAAATATATATAACTGGGCTTAAAACTAAGTTTTTGGTAATGTAGCAATGCAGTTAAAATCCATAACCGTACCACTTAATATACCAGAAACTACCCTGTAGCCCACCTCTTCCTATTCCTTTTTATATATTTTATGCATTCTACTATATCAAGTATTCTGTCTGGAGATAGATTATCATCTTTCTTGATTTCAGTTATTATGTCGTCGAGGGCTGTTTGATACTCAAGCCCTAACTGTTCAGTTCTTTCAACCTCTCTTTTATAAGTTGTCAACCACTTCAACCCCCTTCAGCAACTTTTCTAGTTTATTGTTGGCCGCCTCATGCCTATCAACATATATGCCTAAATTCTTGCTATATTCGTCTACACTAGCCTTATACTCTTTCATAGTATTTACTATTTCAGTATCCTTTTCCTTTAGCTCTTTAAGCACGATATCAAGGGTCTTATTTGCCCATGTTGTGACTTTTACTTTTAAGTCAGTCAATTCTATTGAGCCTAGCTTTTTCCACAAGTATTTTATATAGTTAGTTAGTGATTTCTCGCTACTTACTTCTGAATCTTCGTCATATCCGCCCATATTTACTGAGTCGACCTTACCGATAGAATCATCAAGTAAAGTGAAGTTCTCCATGATAGGGTCTATGTCGTATATATTATCGTTGGTTATTTTATTTTAACCTGTTTTTGTCTGTTTTGCTATATCCTTCCATTAAGTCAAATGCACCCACATTTCTAATATCTTTCCAAGTTGCCTTTTAGCCTTATACCAGCTAGCTGGCTTGCCCAGATTCTTAGTATCACCCCACGTGATATACTTAAATTCAAAGTCATAATTTAAGTGTGCCGGCTTTAGCTTATCTATTATTTTTCTTATCTCGCTTATCTTTTTAGGCACTCCATTATTCCTACAAATTTTATTGTAAATTGATACCTTCCATAGTGTTCTATCACCTCGCAGGTGCCGTTTGAGTAGCTTTCAACTATATTCTTAATCACTTCTACAGTAGTAGTTTCCTTTAGCCTTTAAAAGCAGCTAATATATTACTCCCTAATGATATCTATGGGCAAATCAGAATCATAGTCTATACCAGCAAAACTACACCACATAGGTAGGGAAAAAGTAGCGGACTCTATAAAAATTCATTTACTAAAGCATCTATACTTAGTTCAAGCTCTTCTAACTGATATCCATAGGCTGTGAATATTTCTTCTGTGGTAGTATTTATTAAAATGATCAGGATATAAATCAATTAATTTAAACATTAGTCAATCACTCCTTTGGTAAGTGTTATGCTGCCAACTGCCCCCACCTGATCAGTTATTAGTTTTATATTTCTTGTAGCACCATTTATCGTTAAATTAGAGAGTCTATGATCCCCATCAGTGCTTACCAGAAGCCCTGCTACTTTAGTGTAGGTGATTTCCTTCACTGACTTAACTAGGTAGTCATCTAAGGCTTGTATAAAGCCTTCCTTAACTTGATCAAGTGTGTAGTTATCATCTACCTCTACAGTAGCTGATATATTAACATCCAGTATAGTGGGTGTAGTTACTGTTACGCTAGCACCTATAGGTCTTTTAACTTCAATATATTTCTTTGCAGCTTCTACTACTTCAGGTGCTACATTCCTATTATTCTTACTCATGACAATCACTTTTACAGTTCCATTACCATTCCAAAGCGGAACGACTTTAACATTCTTGACCCCATCTACTGACAGGGCCCAGTTGATGTAGTCATCTACATTTCCTGATGTCCCTTTGTGGGCCTGCAGATAAAAGAATCTTTCCTTTAGTTCATCATCAGTTTCAGGATCTACGCCCCCCTCAAGTGCTCCTACACTTCTTATGGATGTAACTTTATCATTTTCTGGGCTTACTAGTGTAAAGTCTACTGTGGATACGCTATTTACACTTGCGCCAACACCCTATAGATCTTATGTATAAAGTCACTCCATTTTCATCATTAATCCTACCATCTTGATTATCTAACACTTCGTATTTATTTCCAAAGGCGCTTATAATGGCCCCAGAAGGGATTTCTTGACCAACTTCACCAATAAATAGTGCTTTGTCCTACTGATTCTTTTCCTTCTTTTTCATAGACCCCAAATTCCTGGACTCTCTTATCTAAATTATCCCCATAACTATCTTTTATAAAAGCTATATTAAGGAGCTTATCAAGTACTGTATAAATACTAGCATGTGCCAGTGCAATGGAGCTGAACATACTGTCTAGTATAGACCCTCATTTTTGTAGCAATGGGGAGCTCTGTGCCTATTAGCATCTCATTTTTAAATTTAAGTGCGTTTTATCTTCAAACATCTATATCAATCCCCCATATATGCTTTTTACTTTAATTTTTATGTGTAAATCATCACCAGTGAAGGTTATCCCCTATTTTCAACATCATTGATGTGAGGATTTATAAGCAAGGCCTCTTTTATGAATCTAAAAGCCTCTGATTCAGTTAGTCCTCTGCTGAATTTCTGACCCTATCAGGGTGTTAATTCTGTACCATAGTCCCAAGAGTATATCTCATGGTTAAATCTAATTGTTTTGATAGCCATATATATCCATACCTTAAGCGCCTCTGTACCTTCAACCACCTTGAACTCTTTTGTGCCTTCGTCTATTATGAAGTCATCTCTGTCAAAGTCGTATGCCAACTCTTTTAGTGGCGGTAGTTCGCTTTCTGGTATGTAATTATAATCTTCAGGTACACCTATAAAAGGGAATATGTCTTTTTTCTCAGTCACTACCTCACCACCTTATCTAGAATCGTTACAGTAGAATCGTCACAATTAATAATCACAACATCACCGGCTTTTATGCCACCTAAATCTACAATGTGTGAATGTCCGTCATTTACACCTGTCTTTAAGCCGTTTGCTAAAGCATAAGCCCATGATGTGTATCTTATCTGCACTGTTTCAATCTCAAAGTCATTATATTTTAGTCTTGTTTTTGGGTAACTGTTAATCACCTCTGCAAACTGAATAGAAGGTGTGTGGCTTCGCATACCTTCTGCGTTCATTATTCCTAACAATTCATGTTCGTATGACATCTACCAACACCTCCTGATTTCAGTCCAACTTCCCCTTCTAACTCTTGTTTTTGTGATCGGTGAACCTTCTGGACCACCGTTATGTATTACCATTCCATTACCTATATATAGCATCACATGTCGACCACTTCCACTTGCTGAAGACTGTGTTATTATTAAGTCTCCAGGAAGCGCCTGAGCCAGTGATGGTATCTTCTTCCCATTGTGTAACTGCGCTGATGTAGACCCACCTATGGTAATTCCGGCTGCTTTATGACATGCATATACAAAGCCACTACAGTCTGAGTTGTAGATACTCTTACCGCCCCAGGTATATCTACCCTTGCCAACCATGCTTTCAGCTACTTGTAGTATTTTTTTCTGTCTTTCATTTCCTCCACTTCCTGAAGTACTACTTGATGTAAGTCTACTATTAGCTTCTTCATCTGAGGTTACACCAGTACCAAGGTTGGAGTCAGTCCAATCCTTACCGGTATGCTGTTTATACCAAGACTTCACCTGCCTAATATATCCTGCAGTATCATTACCATCACTTACTGGCGCCCACGTAGAAATTATCTGGTCAAACTTCCTACCCTTCTTATTCACATGTGATATGCCTATGAAGTGGAACCCTCTTCTAATTCCTTCTTCTACTGATGAGTAACTACCAAATGACTTGTATTTCTTGATATTTTTGTCAGGATCCTTTATTCCAAAAAAGTTAAAATGATTGACTGCAAGATTAGAATCAAACTTTTCCCCACATTCCATTCTTGCCACCAAGGCAACCATCATAGGGTTTACCTTATACATATTTCCATACTTAATAAATAGGTCCCCCTTACCTGCAAGTGGACCCTTTAGTAATTTATTTATCATATCAGCTGTGATTCCATGTCCCCAGTCAAGGGCTTTTCCTTCACCACTGGATGCCTTTGATTCATCCTTTCCTGCTGACTTCTCATCCATGATATTGTCGAAGTTAAGTTCCAAGTCTATGGAATATTTTCCACCTATCCAGGAATGTTTATCCTTGTCAATATAGAAGTCACCTATTAGGCCAGTGTGTGAATCTTTAACCTGGATTTTATACCCACTCTTACAAGTAATATCACCGTATCCGTGTAGGTCACAAGTCCTATCCAGTCCATGGAAGGCTGCATTTATATCTTCTGCCTTTCCATCTTTTTCTGCTCGATTACTTTTGATACAGTGTGATATAGCTTCCTGAATTCCTATTGGTCTTCACCTGGAGCTTGTTAGCCTTGTTCATCCACTACTAAGACTCTGTTGACTACATTAGTCACAGACTCTTTATAAGAGCTATATTCTACATTTTGCATTTCATTAAATAGTATCTAAGCTTAACCTCACCTTTTTCAATGACATTAAACTTATCTATATCAACATCTATCATGTATTTCTTCTTACTAGCCTTAGCATGCTCTGTGAGGCCGTCATGATGGTTTCATATCTTGATACACCGATAAACATTTTGGTTTATCTTGCTATCACCCTTAGCAATTTTTCCCTACAGGTAGACTCATCTGGCCATCCTTACCAGCAAACACAGTCTTAGCAATCTCAGAAGCCGATTTATTTACAAAATTATAGCTTACTTCATCTCTGTGTAGTACATATCCTATATCATAGGCAGTAACTCTTATGCCATTATTACTACTGGCTTTTTCAACCTCTATGATATTACCCCTGAATATTTCCTTACCACCAACATAAAAAGCAGCAAGTTGAATTGGCACTAAGCCCAATACTTTTTACTTTTTCATCATTAACCGCCTGGATAAATTCAAAGTTTAGCTCTCTATAAGGGCTTTTAATACTACCGCTCCATGATATGTTAGTAACTATATCCGTAAGCCTGTAGAAGCTTCCACCGCCCCTTATATGGACTATTAAGTCTATATCTTCCATCTTATATGTAGCCATTAAGGAATCACCAACTTCCAATCACTGTAGATAACATTTGATTTCTTCAGACTGGGATATCTTTTGAGATTTTCTGCATTAGTTGTAATCCTCTTGTACTTGCTGCCATCTCCGTAGTATTTTTGTGCTATCAAGTATAGGTACTCTCCATGCTTAACTGTGTGGCCCCTTCCTGAAGTCTGCTTGCTTAAGTCTATGGTCGGCTTATTTCTTGAGTATACCTTGTTAGGGATAGGATTTTTAGGATTACCACTAACTGGGCCAGGTTGCCATGTAGGGATGTTTATATCCTCGTCTTCCTTAAGATCTAGAGTATAGTACACATCACCACTTGAGTCTCTCTCACTATACTCAAAGTGAGATATTCTAACTGGCACATTAATAGAAGTACCAGTAACTATATACCTAAGTCTTGTACCCTCTCTACACCACTTTTCAAGCTTATTAACATAACTATATGGGTCTCCACTACCTGTGGCAAAGTGATAGTTTGCCCCTTCATGAGGGAAAAAACATGATATAGACATGGCGGAAGGCTCATATCCATTATAGATATTTACCTTCCTTTTAACTATGCTTTTCAGCACTTATATCAGCATTAACAATCTTGTTAAATTCAGATGGTACAACTGGCAGCCTTAGATTATCCCCATCTCCATTTAAGTATATCTCTACCAATTACACCACCCCCTGTGCTAATTTAAGCTTCTTAACAATCTTACCTATCATTAAATCAATGTCGGCTTCTTCTCTTACAGTAATTCCATTTAGGTTTATTACTATACCATTGTTACTACCTCTGTTCTCATAGTCATTGGCCTCTCTCTTAGTCAAGACTTTTTTTCGCCCTGATGTAGATTAGCTGGGTAATTGTCATATGGCACACGAGGCAGACCAAATGCGTGGCTATACTGCGTTGGCCTAGTGTTTACTGGACCGCTTCCACCAGAAGAGTCACCACCAACACCAAAATCAACTGTTGGTATCTTAGGTATTTTCTTTTCAAACCAGTTACACATATCAGTCCATGCATTTTGAACAGCTCTTATAGAGTCTGTGATAAATTTTATAGTTTTATTTATTTCTGTGAGAATTGGGATTATTACCTTGTTTGCAAACTCTAATTTAAGCTGCATAAGGGCCCATTTCTTTTCCCAGTCAGACGCCAACAACTTAATTACGTCTCTTACAAAATTGGGATTTTCTTTAAGGAATTTAAATACATCTTCAGCAACATGCTTGAAAAATTGAAATACATCCCCCATACCCTCAAATGCACCATTAACAACTTGACCCAATACATTTATTGCCTCTTGGGCTTCAGGTGAGTTAGTGATTATATGGTTATATACTTCATCTAGCATATCGGTAATCGGTTTGCTGCAGTTTGTAGCTTGCTAAAATCAATGCCCCGAAGTTGGTTACATCCATTAATCTCCATAGCCCACTTATAGCCTCTTCCGCCTTCGTGTAGATGCCTGAGAAGAAACTTTTAACATTCTCACTATCAAATATCTTCTGCATCCTCTCATACATTGGGCTATATACCTTAGCTTCAAAGTAGATTATTAGCCATAACCCATGCATCCTTGAAATTCATAGGAATATTTTGGAACTCTTTATTAACTTCATCTGAATGTTTAAGAATTGCACGCTTAACTAGATCAGCAGTAGAAGTCCCTTCCTGCCTGCTTCTTTTTATTCCTGTACCGACTTCTTTTTCAATCATCTTGGCCATTAGTGGTGCATTTTCTCTAACTGACCTAAGTTCATCACCTTGTAGCGTTCCACTTGCAAGACCTTGATTTAACTGATACATTGCTGCACTAGCCTCTTCATTAGATGACCCACCTTTTTCTAAATGACTGCATGGCAGTCTGGTAGAACTTAGCTGCTTCACCCGGCTTACCACCGAATACATCTGGTGACATCTGCATTAGCTTAGTCATTCCATTTCTTACATCTGATAAGTTAGATCTAGAGTTTCTTGCAACCCTTGAGCTAATTTATCATAATCACCTATACTCAATCCGCCCCTATCAAGAGAGTTAACTCTAGCCTTATAATCAGAATAGTTGTTATAGCCCTCTACGGTGACTTTAATAACTTTATCCTTAAGGCTTGCTAGACCTTGTTGAATCTTCTGTATGCCCCTATGCGGTCATATCATGAAGGAATACCTTGACATCATCTTTCGCCTTCTTGCAAGTACACCAACAGCCATTGTTACTGCAGCCAATACCGCAAGTGCTGGATGTTTGCCAAAGTAGTTTTAACGGAACTTTAGCCATAGGGACCTAATTTGCCTAGCTGACCACTTATGCTACTTAATCCCTTAGATGCTAAGTCTTTTACCTCAACTGGTATCTTGTTAGATTTTTCAATCCCTCAACAAATGATTTCATCTTCTTAGACACACCCTCAACCTGCTTATTAGCATCTTTTTGCATCTAGTTTTAGCTTCTTTACCTTTTTAGGCTCTTGTCAAAAATCCTTCTGTGCCTTGGCTACTTCCTTAGTCTCTTTCTGAAACTTCTTAAGTTCTGCCTGCATTCTTTTTAAGCTCTTTTGTCATCAAGTCTTCAGCCTTAAATCTAGCTTTCAACTCTGTTGTATTTGTTGCCATTTTTTACCCCCTTTCTCCCATAAAAGGGCAAAATTGATTTTGTTTATCTTCAAGCCTGTCTTCTATTTCCTTGAATAGAAAGGCCTTCATCATTCGATATTCTCAATATCTGTTTTTCTTTTTGGTAAACTTGGATGGAGTCAGATGCGTACTTCCAAAAATATAGAAAGTACGCAGTTCATCATCCACCTCTATTAGTTTTTTATTTCATCTTCCTTGGGAACATTATTGATTAAGTTATCATAAGCCATGAATAGTGTATCTATCTCGTCCGGTGTAAGAAGCACTAGTACCAGGTCAGTAGGAGTACCTACTTTGAACTTACTTATTAGCTCAGTATTCTTAAATAAGGCTTCACCCTTAGAATATTGAGTACACAAGAGTGAGTAGCTTCCTCTTCCTGTTATTTTCGGCCATCTGTAGCTTGCCCTTATCAGCCATCTTAAGCTATATCCATAGTCTTCTAATTCTGCTTCCTGTTCTAAGCTCATCCTACGCATCTCCACTATGAATGGCTGCCCAAACATAGTAGATAGGGCTGCTTATCTCTATTTCTTCCTTCTTTACAAGGAAATCATCCCTGTCCTTGCTTAGTAGTAGATCAATTAAATTAACATTCTTTTCACTCATAACTATCTCCTATCTCCTATATCAAATCTATTGGCTCAAAATCATCAAATGTGAATGGCGCTTCCACCTTGCCCACTTCTCCATTTTTTTGAAGTCAGCAAGTGTTAGATCATCAAACTGCACACCCTTATACCTGATTCTTTCAGCTCCTACATTATCTGGGTCATCTAACTTAGATATTGCTTCAAAGTAGATAGTCTTCTGCTCCTTCATCCTAAGACCAATTAGCTTAGTCATTCTTGATGATACCTTAGTCATTGTGCAAGACCCTTACCCTCTGCTCCAGTAGTCTTGTGCGCATCCATCATCTTCCTTGGCCTAGGCACTGCTGCCTTTTTCAAGTCTATCTTGGCTTGGAAGCCTTCAAGCTCTGCTACATACTCACCATCAAGCCATAGCTCACCAAATGTACCGCTTATCCCATCAGTACCTAATATTTCTTTTATCTGCTCTTTGTTTGTATCTGCCATTATTTAGCCCCTTTTAAACATTAATATTAATGTAGAAGTCTTCCATAGCGTCTACACCCTTTAGCTTGATGAATAGGAACACCTTAGATCTAGTATTTGCTTCCTTAAGTTCCTGTTCTGACATTGCATCTACATCTGCCCCTATTTCCTTCAGATACTTCTTCTGTGCATCCAAATCAATACCAACACTATGCCCTCTTTCAATTATTCCATCTCTGCTAGGTCTTCTAAAGTTACTAATCTCTGCTATAAGTAGGCACTTGTTATCGTAGTTATTGGCTACTTTACCTACATAATAGTTAGATATCGACTTCTTGATAGAGTTATTGATGAACTTATAAGTTCTTACAAGTTTTATTTTCTTAAATGAATCACCTTCATTGCCTGTAGGTGTTGTAAGTGATGTAACACCTCTTGCAATCTTGATGTTGCACCCTCTTTTGTCAAAATCAACTTACCGCCATCAATTAGCTGATTTTTTTCTTCCTTGGTCTTCTTAGGAATAGCGCTAATAAATGGTACATTAGCATGCGTTATCGACTGTGTAAGTGGAGTCCCTGCACACAATCCACAAATAAATGGCAGTAGCTTAGTTGCTGTATAAGTTACATCACCTTCCTTGATGTCTTCAGTCGCAAACTCTATGACATCACTAGAGTTTGAAGGCTTAGTAGTTGTGATTACCAGATTGGCGTCATAGCCTACATCAGGTAACTTTTTAGTAATAAACTCAATCAACTTCGGATTCTCTGTCTGATCTGTTGCTTCAGGCATACACAAGTAGTTAAACTCATAGTTTTCAAGCACATCCAGTGCATTATCTAGTGTATCTGCTCCATTTATTGCGTATACTATTAGCTTAGTAGGTGTGAAGTTTCTTTCTTCAAGAACTCCACCCACTCTTACATCCTGCACATTGCCTATTAAGGCCTGCTTCATGTAAGTAAGATTTTCCGCCTTAAACTTAGCTCCTTCTAGGTCCTCTAGTGAAGTGAATTCAGATAGTCCTTTGGCAGTACCATCTTTTAGGATTAGGCACACAACTCCAGTGCTGGCCCCCTCTAAGGCCTTCCTCTTTATTTCTTTAAATACAATTTTAAGCTCTGTTAAGCCCATATATTATACCTTCCTTCCTCTTCTTCTCAATCTATCCCCATACCTGATATTAACTTCCTCTAACAGATCAAATTTATCTTGGGACCTCAATACTGATGTTATTATTAATCTCTTTCATAACTGCTTATCGGCCTTATCAAAATAAACTTGTTCATGATAACTCACTGATATACTAAAATGTAGGGTATGACCCACTTCATCTTTTAATATCAGGCCATCTATACCAGATATGTGAATATATCTTCTTCCAACTTTTATGCTCCTTGTAAATGTCCTTTCCAGCAAGTCCTTTAGACCATATAAACTAGCCTTAGCAGTCTTATTGCCATTGCCTGGAAAGTACCTTATGTCAATTACAAGACTTTTTATTGAAGTGTAAAATTTACTGACTCTGAATCTGATGTATTTACATCAATAAAAAAAGCAACTACCCTATCTAGGTATAACTGCAGTTGTTCGTCATCATCTGTAATTTTACACTTGTATTCAGTATCTTTGATGGCATCATAGATCATATTCGATACTGACTTTATTAGATCGTTTACTTTTAATCATTATCTACCACCCATCAAATCATCTAATATCTTCTTTCCTCTTTGTCTAGTGTGACTTTTCCTTCTTCATTGCGTTTCTAAGCATGAATTTTGCCAGGCACAAATAGTATTTTACCCTCATCACTTCGTACGCCCTTACGGCGCTTTTTAGAGACTGACAAGCCCATACCTGCCCTGGTTCTATGTCCATACTCAACATCCCAGGCATAAAACTCGCCTTTTGATTGGGCGTCATTGTAGATTTCGACCTCTTTGCCTAAATCTCTGACCTTCCAGCTTCTTCTAAGGTTCCTGCTGTCATTGCCCTAGGGTCCTTATTGACCGGTGTATTCTCATAACATCCCTTAATACTTCACTGGCTACTTGGTTTTAAGCCTGTTAAATTCTTCAGGGACCTTCTTTTCAATGGTATCAAGTCTATTTATAAGGTCATCTAGGCCCTCAAATTCAAAACTCATTACAACCTCTCCTTTAGGCTTACTGGTATTTCAAGGTGTGATGGCCACTTAAATGGTATACCTGCAACACACTCATAATTCCTACCCAGGTGAGTTACTGAAAAGCATATCACCTTCCACTACATCCTCTTCTGGTCTAGTATATACGGTATAATCAATTACAAGTGTTTCGTCATGGTATCCTGTGCTGGCCTTATCAAAGCTCTACAAAGCCACATTAGATTTTATTGTTTTTCTTCTGCATAGTAGTAAGATGTGAATCACTATCCTCCTACCTCACATGCCTGATAATATCCATCCTGTCATGGTAGGTACTAGCTAATATATCTGATTCTCTCACCTAGTTACCCCCATTCATTTTTAATAGTTCCCAGCTTCTTGAATCTAACAAGGTGCTTTTTGTACTTAGTGATTAAATCATCAATAGATGTTATCTTAGTATTAGCCCCTACATTATATTCAATCTTGGTATTTCCTCTGGTGATGGCCTTCACTTCGTCAGTATTTTGGTTATCTTGGCCACCGCTTGACAATGCCTTGTTGTATTCGCTTAGCATTTCAACTATTACAAGTTCTAAGTCAGCTGGAATATCGTCCCTGTTGCAAGTTCTTAATCTTTTTGAATAAGGATATCAAGAACGAGAGATATTGTACTCTCATTCTCTAATGTATCCTTACCTAGTAAGATTTTGAGTTTTGATATAATTCTCTCGTTCATTCTATCACCTTCCTATATTACGCACCTTTTACTTTTGCAAGTGAAGTTTACAAGTGCCTTAGGGCTCAATCACCTTAGTACCGTACACAAATAGACCCTTAACCGCATCAGCGAAAGTCTTTTCAGGTCTATAAGATTCTATTTCTGTAATCTGACCTGCGTAAGTTATGGCCTGTTCTGTACCTGCCATGATGGAGTACTTGTTGGCAGCCACCGGCACATTATTTGACATTCTTAGCGTGAAGCCTGCTACATCTGCACCATCAATTACACCATTAGCCAACACCTTAAAGTCCTTAGTAAATCTTGGATCCTTAGATAGCATACCCAAGTACCAAGCTGGTATAATTGCAAATCTTCCTGCTCTTGTTACGTTATTTTCATCAAGCTTAACAGCTAAATCTACTAGCTGGTCATATGCGTTGGCGACTTCTACATCTATTGGTGTAGCAGTAGACCCTACTTTGATGCCTGCATCCTTAACAAAGCTAGCTATATGCTGGTCAATAACATCACCTATAGCGTATGACGCTCTATCCATCGCTTTGTCTACCAGCTTAACATTAGCCTGTGCTGCATCTATATCGTCCACCTTAAAGTTGAAGTACTTAGCCTTGTCTATTACAAGTTCCTGTTGTGTTGATGTTACTTCTTCAGGATCTGCCAGCTTTTAGGTGCGCCATCACCAGTTAGATAATCCTTAATAGTAATTGGACCTATCTGATTAATCTTAACCTTATCTCCCAGCTTCTGATTTTCACCTTCGTAGTCATGATTAACTTCATCTGCGTATACTAACTTCTTATCTAAGTTTGCCTGTAGTCTAGCTGACCACAGCGTTGGTATAAAAATTCTTTATTGACATATTCTATTCTCCTTCTTTTATAATTTCATGTCTTTTATAGCATCCCAATTTGCATTGATCTCTGCCACAGACATACCCTTTAAACTATCTGTAGAAATAGTAGTATTCTTGTCAGTAGTCTTGGGTGTTTTTCCTTTTTAACCTTTCATTTACTGCATTTTCAACAGCTATATCAAACTTTTCTTTAAATAGCTTGATATTTTTCATTTGTGGACTCTGCATTTTCCTCATTAAAAAAGAGCTAAACTCAACATCAAGCCCTTGTTTTACCAAGTTCTTTTTACTGTTTCTAGCTCTAGCCTATCTCTATTGAATTGGGCCCTGTCCTGTTCAAATTTAGTCTTTTCTTTTCAAACTCTGCCTTGGCTCTTTCATCTGCTGACATCTTGGCCAGTTTCTCTGCCTCTGACTTTTTCGTCTTCAAGCTTTTTTTCTCGTATTCTCTTTTCCACCTTTCTTCAGCAGTCTTCATAGCCTGGGTAACTCTTTTATCAGATTCAGATTGGATTAACTTCTGTAATTCCTCTTCTGTGTACGTCTTACCCTCTGGCTTGTTCTCCTCTAGTGGGTTATTTTCCCCACCATTACCAGCTCCTGTATCCTCTGCCAGTAGCTGTAAATTCATCTTAAGTCCCTTATAGTTATTCTTCATCCCTCTAAGTTACCATCCTTTCTTTTAAATAAAAAAATAAGACCTTTTAGTGACTTGTCTGGGTCGATTTCTTCACTAAAAAAGCACCCTAACTACTGTTAAAGTGCTTTTAATAATTATATCCTGCTTCGTGCTTGACTTTATCAAAATTTGCTTTCGTTTCCTCATCTGTCAAGTAGTCTTTTGCGCAAGGCCCATACATTACCTTCTTTGGGTTTTTTAGAACATCTTCCACATCCTTTTTATCTAGATTAGTTATTTCTTCATCAAAGCTTGTCCACTTCAAAAAAGAATCTAAAAGTACTTCTATAATTACTAGCCCACTTGATTTTACTACGCATGCGCAACGCCCATCTTCTAACGTTATCAGTATTCCACCCAGACCATTGCTGCCTATTAATTCTTTAAATTTCAACACATCTATCACCTTCTATTTTATATGCTTTTATATTTGTGCCCTTTAACGCTTCAATTAGGCTTTTTCTGGCACATCCTGAGTAAAAGCAAACTTCCTTTACTTCACCAAGTGTTAATTTTCCATGGTATTGAGTTCTATATATCTTACATTTATCTTATTCACTAGATCCTCTACAGAATTAAATTTATTATTTTTAATCAAATCTGTATATTTATTTATGGCGTTTAGTTCAATACATCCAATATTGGCTTTTTTTCTGTACTGCTCGCAATCACCTTTTTGTTAACAGCATTCCCAAGACTATTGTTGACGGTCATTGTGACCCTGCCCTTTAAAGGCTTTTTATCAAACCTAAATATTACATCTCCATATTGGTCGGTCCCGCCCACATTTTTATTATGGTCAAAGTCTTTAAGATAGTCTTTGTTACCTAGATATCCATATTTTTCATAATCAGACTTTTTCAGTTTTTTTGGTATTTTGCCCCAAATAATTGAGTTGTAGCCTCTTTTTCTGTAGTCTTTACTTACTGTACCACCACTTGTGTTGGTTTCAAATTGATTCTTGAACCTATTATCTGTTACTAAGCTTTCTAAGTCCTTACTCTTTATTCTTATTGAGTATTCTGATGTTCTTACTATATCATCCAGCGTTTTTCAACAATCTTCTTGTCTGAAGTTGAAATTTTATTCTTTAGGTTTGATTCATACCAGTTTTTACTGTGACTTTCAAAGTTACTTAGTGTTTTTGGAACATCTTTAATCTTGTCTGGTTTCTTACTATTATTATACTTCATTTCCTGGTATTTATCAAAAGCTTTTAGGTACTTTAATGCCATCTTTTTATACTTATTATATTGCTTCTTATCACTATACCTGTTATTCCATTTCTTTTCCTCTATCAGATACTTAGGGTCAGACTCAACATACTTCTTGTGCCACTCTTTATAACCTAATGACTTATCTACCTTAACTTCGTTATTAAACATGTCTCTGGCTGTCCTAGTCCCTTCCATGGCTCCAGTGTATGGTGCAGTAGTACTTCTACATCTAGGGTGCATTGGTGGATAATTTACGCCTGCTTGTGCATCCTTAATGCTAAAAACTTCATGGTCTAAATCTCTGCATATATCAGATGTTCTTAGGTCTAGGGTAGCAACATAGATATACTTGTCAACACCCATTTCGCTGTATGCTTTCAGTGTACCAAGGCTACTAAAATAGGCCTGTTCAGTATGCACTAATGTAGCGGCTGCCCTTTTTGATACATCCATCTTCTTTGCTACACTTTCTATAGCCTGTGTGCAATCAGCCCCTGATATAGCCATCTTTACTATCTCTTCTTCTAAGGCATCTTTTAGCTAGCCCTGTTCCTCCATATCCTTTCGCTGAAGTTCTTACCAGACCAGGGTCTTTCAAATTCTTTACTATTTCCCCTATAGTCAGTTTATGAAAGTCCTTTACCACTGTTTCACCAGTAGCAACGCCTATATCAAATATTACCCTATGGTAGTTAGTCTGTAGTGACTCTTTTCATAAGCGATTCTACTGCCTCGTGTTGGTAGATATACGCCTTGTCTATTTGCTTTTGGATGTTAAAGAATGTTTCTTCAAGGTGGCTTATCCTTGACCTAGTGGATAAAGTGTTAAGCTCCAGTTGTATCTCTGGGCTATCTATTAGGTCCATATACTCTTCTAATCCCATTCTAAAGCTTTTTATATTCATCACCTGTTAGAAGCTTATTAGCAAGGTCATAATCAAGCTCATTATCCTCTGCGTACCTGTAGTATAGTACGGATATTTCTTTTTCAATTTCCTTAAGACAATTATAGAATGACTCATTGATTGTCTTAACTACTTCATCTGCTGACCTAATATCTGCCCGTGACCTCTCAAGGGCCCTTTGAATCCAATAGTTACTCTTCTTCGGCATCAGTATCACCACCTACATTATCTATATTGGTGAAATCATAACTGCTTGTTATCTCCTCATCCTCTGCCTTTTTCTTTTCTAACTCTTCCTTTGCATTTTCCACAAATGGAAGCTGATTAAGTAGTGTTTCACTACTTAAGTAAGGTGATAGATTCTTAATAGTCTGTGATAACTCATAAATATTCTGTGGTAGTGTGTTAGCAAATTTGATATTTATATTAGTGAAGAGGTCTATATTCTTTTCCAGGCTTAGAAATTACATATTAGCTCTATTCTTCTCTGTAATCCCTTCTTAAATTTCCTTTCCTTGTTACTCCTTATCTGTTCCATAGCCAGTATCTTATATCTTATCGACACACCGCTTGGGTTATTACCAAAGCTTTCATCCTGCATATCTGGGTGTATGAAAACTTATGTATATCTCTTCTAACTCTATCCTTGTAATTCTCTACCCACGATCATTTATTTCCTTGATTAGCCACTAGCATCACCATCATCATCAAGTAGCATTACCCTGTTTCTCTTAAGCTCATCTATTCGATCTGAGTCTGTGCCGGCCATATTTACAAGTATCAAGTATGCATCAGTGAATTGGTCCATATCGTTTAGGGTGTTTGACTGTGCCTTATTGTAAGCATCTATCAGCGTAATCACCTGCTCAAAGTCCCCTTGCTCTTCCTTGTTGTTTACATATTCAATCACGGGTACATCCTTAAATGTGTGTGGTGTTATTTGCTCTGAGGCTTAAATCAGAATCCTTGCCCTTATATAGCGTACATACTTCTTTGTCGTATACTTCTGCATATGTTATCTTATCATTGCCCTCACCCACATCATAGTACCTGATGGCAAATTTAATACTTGGCGATATTGTCATATCGTAAATGACAAACATTTGATCTGGCCCAAATTCATTAAATCTTATTTGTGCGTCTTCATCACGATAAAAAGTTCATAAGCCTTACCTTTTATGCTGCATATCTTGGCAAGTTCTAGATTTTCTTCCTGCTCATCTGAATAATCGAATATAGCCTGCAAGTCCTCAAGTAGTCCATCTTCTTCTTTGCTTGTATAACTTATAGGCTGTCCAACAAAGTAACCTACAAGCATATCAGTAATATATTTAGGATATGGATTTACTATTTTGTTATTAGGGTTTGTCCATCCCTAGATGTATGGTCCAGTATATCATGCTTACCCTCATAATATTTTTGAAGCTTGATATATCTAATGGACTCTGCCTTGTGCTTCTTGATGAACTTCTGTATATCTTCAATACTCAATTCTTCTTTATCGGTCCTGTACATATCATTCCCCCTATAATCCTAACTTAGCCTTGTTCATAGTCTTAAGCCCCTTCGATTTTCTCCAAGGCTCAATGCCATATCTTAAGGCTGCAATTGCATCATCAAAAAATGGAACTGGATCATCTAGATAAGTGCTTAACTTATCGTCATACTTCCACTTCCACTGTCCTAACTCTTTAATTGTATTCACACATGACGGATGCACATATACCCTTCTTTGTTTTATCCAGTCTATCTGCGTATTGATATATTTCTTATCTGTTGTCTTTTCTTTCTTGACCCCTTTGGCCTTATATCCAGCCTTCTGCCAAGTCTTTTTTCTATCCGGTTCTGCTGAATCACAATACATTACTATTTTTATTAAGTTTACCCTCAACATCTTCAATAATTTCTGATGTATCTTTTTCTATAGCAATAGTGTTCATTCAGGATATATAAGTCACCGTCCTTATATGCTGTTGTAAGGATAGCATTGGCGTGATTATATCAAAAGTCCTGACCTATGCTTAGGTACTCATAATCTGATGTATCTTGGCTTATATTCTTTACTTCCCAGTTATTAAATATAAGTCCACCAACTTCTCCCCACTCACCGAGTCCATATATCCTATATCCGTCTGGATCTCGTTCCTTTCTCATCATCATTCTTTTATGATAAGCTTCGTCTATGAATCGATTTTGCAGGTAGGTTGACTGGTGTGTAAATACATCCTCATGTATAATGTCAAAATACTTAGCCTTTATCCAGTGTCTAGAGCTTACAGGATTGAATGTAAAGGTCATCTGATAGAATGAGGTTAGGATTATCTAGCTGACCCCTTAAACGGTCATCAAGGATGTCTATGTCGGCTTCTGTTAGCTCTGTAGCTTCTTCCACCCATATCCACACTAGCTTACCAGTTTTGAAGGTGATTGACTTTACCTTTTCCCGCTGCTTATCGTCCTTCATTCCCCTAAATATTATGGATTTCCAGTAAGTAAGCATTCTAATTTTTAGAGGTGACTGGGTCACCTTCCACACCCTTTCTGCCTGGTCTCCAAACATCTTATATAGGCACTTTTGAGAGTTCTGCGAATGTTGAATCTCTGTTTGACTCGTCAACTTTTCTTACTACTAGCAAGTTAGCACCTTTTATATCTTATATCTGACAACTTCTTAATATAGTCTTGTGCTATGTTGGTAGACTTCCCGCTACCTGCTGAACCTTTAAGGACTTTATATCTTTTGTGGCATTCGTTGACTGGCTTAAATACCTTGTTCCACTGCAGCTTTACAGTTCTAGATATCTTCTTCCCCATAGTCATCCTCAAATATCAACTCAACATTACCGGACATATCTACCTTATCGGTCCACATTGAATATCTCTTGCCTAATAGTTCTGCTGCCTTTATCCTATCCTTAGCACCAACATCTATATTTGTCTTCTCCTGCCCCCACTCTGCGCCTCTTGAAATAAGTGTTTGCTCTGTGTGTTTCACCTCTCATCACTGAAGTAAGGTACTCCAGTACCTCTTTTTGATCAGCTATCTTCTCTGAATCAAGTTTTGCCAGTCTTTCGTCTATATATGTTTTAATTCCAACATTTTCCAACAATCTATGGCTTTGTGCTTTCGCATATTTTTCACTGTATCCAGCTAAAATAGCTGCTTCACATTTATTACCACTGATGATATACTCATCAGCAAATTTCTTTTGTTTTAACGTCAACCCATGGTATATCACCACCCTTCAATTTATTATATGAAAAAGGACCAAGTTTATTGGCCCTTAGTTTTATGTTTATACTTTTACACCTTTATTTCCATGTATATACTGTACTTACTTTAGAGTTTATATTTCTTTTCTGTACACTTCCACAATAGTAAGATAGTGTTGAAATAATCATAATAGCTATAAACACTATATTTGGAATCGTCCAAAGAGGTTTTTGAATACGGTTTTTAAATGTTAAACTCAAACTCTTATTATTTATTTCTCTAACAAATTCAAACATTACACTATAGTATTAAATAATATAAACCCTAGTAGTGAGGTGACGAACACTAACCTATATATAGATGCCTTGTCGATATTAGATAAGACTGAAGTAGAAAGCAATTCCGCCTGTAAAGCTAACACTATTGACGCAAAAATACCTAATATAGTTATGTATTGTTTTTCCGAATTCTTCATGGTCTCCATCAAAGTTTCTTTATTTCTTTCTGCAACTTTTCTGAAATTTCCACAGCTCTCTTTTTATCCCCGTAATCTGGTAAGAAAACTAACAACGAGTGGTCAAAAGTTTAATGATTATTTTCTTGCAGTCACCGCACATATCATCGTCACTCATTGCATGCTCATATAATTTTTGTTATATATAATTATAGTCTGACTCATCTTTTTTCATTTTTAAACATAGAAAAATAAATGGTTGCTTAATTCAGAATACATTAATCTCATATTATCTTCACTATACACAAGATAGCTTTTAATTATTTCAATGGTTATATTTGGATTATAATCATCACCAGATAAGCTTTTATATATTTTTCATATAGTCTGTATTTATATCGCTCTTACTTTTGTTTTTTTAGGTCCTTCCGTTTTTAATAATTCATCTTCACTCATTACTGACAAAAATACTCCTTGATAGATTCTACTTGTATTGTTCTATTACAATTTCTTTCATATGTATTTTTCCAAGGGGACTGATTGTGTGTAATATCAACTAAATCCATAGCTGAATACTCTGACAATCTAACACAACATCAGATATTAATTCCTTGTCTGAAAAACTCTATGTAATCGTCTTTAATTTTTCATGTACATAAGAACTTGGGATATTACTGCCCCAAATTTTTATACTCTCTATATACGGATGGGATTACAGGTCCCAGATTCCAGGCTTCTATGTTATCCTTAAAACAAATATCATTTTTTGCATCAAAAATGACACTGAACAAAATACAATAATTTCTGTAGTTTTTAAATTGGATATATTAAGTTTTCCCTATCACTAAAAATCTATGATATATCTGCTAATTGTTAATGCATCATATGTCATAATTACCGCTCCCCAACTAAATCATACTATTTACTGAAAAACATTTCTTTTTAAGTTTCATTGTTTCCGTATATTATACCAATGTGACATATTACTCAATATGTCACATTTATATATACTGAAAAAGACACCCTAAGAGTGCCTTTTTCAAAATATATAAGTTAAGGAGGTTCTCGTAACTTCCCTATGTTAGTGAGTGAAATAAAGGTTCTTGCCCTAGAAGTATATGAAACTACTTACTGGCTCTCCTTTATACTTCCACTACCATAATATCACATGTTACAGGGGACATTAGGGGACATCTTTACATAAATTGCTTGAATTCTTCCAGGCCCATCCGTGTTTTCTCTTAACCTGCCTATAACTGTAGTTTAATTCACCGCTACCTCAACTAAATTCTTGCCCTTAGATATTTCATATCTAAGATCTTGATATGGTCTGAATTAGTCATCTGGTCTAGCTTAGCTATTATATCTCGTTTTAGGTCAATCAGTTCATCAATTAGGTTGTCCATATCCTTTTCAAACTCACATATCCTATTAATTATGTTGGGTAGGCTATCTTCACATGGTGAGGTTTGGACTCTCTCAAACATTACCGCAGTACACGACTGGGCCCTTGCTCTCTCCTCTAGTATCTGGTCCTTTTTAAATTTATCTTGGTCTCTAATATCTGAATCTGTTCTAAGTATTTCTTAGGGTGTCATGATCACTCCCCCTTAACTCTCTTAATTCTAGCCTTTAAGCTATCTAGTACATAGTTCTGCACGTCTTCTTTACGTCTTAAGGCTTCCATAACATCTTCATCTCTCGTATCCTGTGTTACCAGGTGATGTATTATAACTTTTCTGTCTGGCCCTGTCTGTGAAGTCTCTTATTTGCCTGTGTGTATAGTTCGTAGTTCCAGTTAAGGCCAAACCACACTACGTGATTTCCGCCCTGCTGTAGGTTAAGTCCATAAGCTGAACTAGCTGGGTGGGTAAGTAGTATATCTATCTTACCATTATTCCAGTCTAGCTGGTCCTGTGGGCCCTCTAGCTCCTTAACCCTTAACTTAGTCTTGGCTAATACTTCCTGAAGCCTTACAAGGTCATGTTGGTAGTTATAAAACACTAATGCACTCTTGCCATTTAGCTGTTCTATAAGCTCCATGAAGGCGTCTATCTTACAGTCATGGATCTCGTGATAGTTGTGGTCCTCATCATAAATTGCCCCATTGGCTAGCTGTAATAATTTATTAGATAAAGCTGCTGCACTCGTGGCATCTATATCTTCTGCATCAGGAACGGCCAATATCATATCACGCTCCATAGTTTTGTATTGCTTCTCTGCTTTAGGTGTTAATCTAACTGGGATAATATTATCAGTAACTGGTGGCAGGTCCAGGTAATCTTCTGCTTTCATTGAGATACATATATCTGATATCTTATCTGTGATTAGTTTTTCGGTATTTTCCACAGGTTCATATGAATAGCCCATGTAATCTGACTTAAAATAGTTTGCCCTAAATCCAAAAAAGCTTTTACCCAGTCTCTGGCCACTATCTAGTAAATATACCTGGCTCCACAAGTCTAATAGTCCATTAGGGCTGGGTGTTCCAGTCAATCCTATAAGCCTTTTAATGTGTGGCTTAACTGATTTTAAGGCCTTAAACCTCTTTGCCTGATATGATTTAAAGCTGGAAAATTCATCACACACCACCATATCAAACGGCCAATTATTCTGATATAAATCCACTAGCCATACTACATTCTCACGGTTTATGATATACACATCTGCTGTGGTATTAAGGGCCTTTATTCTCTGCTTCTCTGTCCCCAGCACTGTAGACACTTTTAGGTGATTTAGCTCTGGCCATTTTTCAATCTCATTTTGCCAGGTAGCTTCTGCCACCTTCTTAGGTGCTATCACTAACACCTTATTTACTAAAAACCTGTCATATTTTAGCTTGTCTATACTTGTAAGTGTTATAAGAGTCTTGCCTAATCCCATATCAAGGAACAAGCCTATATTGTCATTTTCCAAAATCTTATCCACACAATGTGCTTGGTATGGATGTAATTTCAAACTCACTTGATCACCTCAATTCATCCGGTATTAAATCATACCTAGACCTCTTAATAAGGTCAACTAGTTTTTCAACTCCTGGAATTTCCATAGACAACTACTGCCCTCTGATGTCGTCCCCTAATTTTACTTATCTGACTTCTCTGCGCCATAGTCAACTTACCCTTATCTGCTTTTATCTCGGCAAATATAATCACTCCTGACTCTAACACTAATATCCTATCTGGTACCCCCACATTTCCTGGAGATACGAATTTATAACATAACCCCCCTAGGTTTTTAATTTCTTTTGACTAATCGTCTTTCAACATCTCTTTCTAACATCTCTGAATCTCCTAAAAATTAGATGTAACCATCTTTATCCTCAGCGCGTATATAACTTTAATTATAGATATTATAGATAATATATACGCCTATAATATCTATATATCTATATTTTTATTATTATTTAGTAAAAGATGGTTACAATGGTTACATATATATTATACATATTGAAATTACTTGCTTTAGCTTTGTATCCCATCCCTGTAACCATCTAAATTTTGGTTACCTTGGTTACTTTTTTGTAACCATAGATGGTTACATTTTGGTAGATGGTTACATAGATGGTTACATAGATGGTTACACCATTTTGAACTCTAAAAATCTTACTTTTTCAAAACCTTTTTGCACTCCATATGAACCAAATCTTGTTGATTTTTCTAGTCAGAATCCACCCTGATAATCCGGTCAATATTGATGATATTCTGTTGGATTCTCTCTTGGTGCAATATTTCATATCAGTGCCAAAACACACCTGCCAAATCTCTTTAACACACACCCTGTCCCTATCAATTAACGGGCTTTCTGTCTTTAGATTTCCTTGCACGTATGCCCTCTGCTGGCCGATATTAAGACTGTACCAATCCCTGGGTATCTTCATAGCTAGAAACTCTTCTATCTCTGTCTGCCAAGGGTCAATCTCTCTAAAGTCTTCCTGGAACTTCTTGGATATAGCTTCACTCTCGCCCTCTAGATATAGAGGCTCACCTAATATATGGTAAATATAAGCTTCTGCCCATATCTGATCTATTTCCTCGTCTAGGTCCTTAAATATGTTCTTAGTAGTAGGCTCTACGCCAACCTTAATTGGCCAAAAACGCCTATTACCCGTGGCATCTTTTAAGAATTCACTTGCGTTAGTTGATCCAAAAAATACACATCTTCTAGGTCTTTTAAATGTATGTCTTCCATAAGCAGCCCTGTAGATATCATGCGTTTTGGATAAAAACTGCTTGATGGCTTCTGTCTCCGATTTATTCATGGCTGATAGCTCGCCCACTTCATTAATCAGAGTCCCCTGGATAAGTTCCGCTGCCTCTTTACCTTCAAAGTTATACAGGCTATCACTAAACCAGTTCATGCCTAATTTACTCAAGAAGGTAGACTTACCTATCCCCTGCTTACCAGTAAAAATTACCATATAGTCATATTTAACCCCTGCTATCACTAAACGCCCTAGCAACTGCAGCAGCCAATGACTTCTTCATGATATCGAGCGTATATATGGGACTGTTCAGCACCTAAGTAGTCATGCAGCAGTGTAGAGTATCCTTGGTACGCCATCCCACTTAAAGGACTCTATAAGCTCTTTTTACTTCGTTTCTTTTTATTGTTATCCTTACTACCTTAACAGCCGTTTCTATCTTATCCTTGCCCGTTATCTGGTACTCCTTTTTCTAACCTTAAAGCCAGCTGGGCGTCATCTGAATCCTTCCACTCTCTGACCCATCTCCACTATCCCAGGGTAGTGGACAAGTAACTCATTAGCCTACCTGCAAAATCATCTAACCATATCTTACCCCTGTAATTTCCTATCATTAGATAATATTAGTACTATATTGGCTATTGACTTTTCATTCTTTCCAGTATTTGGATTTTTTTCTAGCTTCTCTACCCAGTTACTGTCTTCTACGCCTTCCACTGGATCTATATCACTAGCTGTGTCTTGACCTACTCTACTTTGGCCCAGGTCACTGAAATAATCCTGGGCTTCTTCCTGGCGCTCTTCATCAAGCTTAGACATAACTGCCTTATCTACCCTAACAAGCTCTTTCATAGCTACGTAAGACGGCATTTTGGATACTGGTGTACCTTCAGTCGCTTCTTCGTCAAGATGTGAGAACTTATGCAGCCTTATAAGGTCCCAGGCATTAACTAGCTGACCACTACATGGGTCTGTAGCGTGGTGAGAATACAAGAACATTCCATCTTGGTATATAACAGCACCACCTGAGGTTGACCCACCTGCATAGGTATACCTGTCATCTTTTCCTGTATCTTCATAGGCGCCTGGGATAAACTTATCCATGGCTGAAAATATATCATAGGTCCTACAAAAAGCCCCCACAAGCCCTTTTTTAGTGGTAGGATCCTGTTGCTTATCTACTAAGTGCCTTTGCTTAATATCAACCCCAGGAACCTGTGGCCAGCAAGTGACATCCTTCCAGTCTGCATACTGACTAAGAATACCGTCTGCGTTTAAAAATGGTTTGTCCTCATACTCATACACATACTCACTATCAGACGAACAACTCGGCCAATACATAAGCCTAGATGCCTGAAATGTTGTCGGGTCTGCCATCTCTATCCCTATCATGGCTGCCAATTTTCTCGCTATAGGCTCATATTCATCTACTGTAATTGTCCTATCTGTAGGAATGATTATCCTAAGCCTGGGCTTATAGCTAGCATGCTTTCTAGTTGAATATATAACATAGTTACACCCTAACACCTGAACCCTTTTGATAACATCATCTGTCATCCCACTTGCGATATTATCAAAGTCCAGGGTAATTAGATCCCTGGACTCGATATTATGTGAAAGTCTTTGGTTACCTTTTAGCACACCACCGACAAAACCACCAACATCTTTTAATGCATCCTGCTGGGATTTTTTCATCTTCATATAATCGGCTAGACTCTCAAGTGATCTAGTAGGGTCTTTTAGTTTATCGACAAGGTCAGAATAGTTCATTGTCTGTCTCTGCCAGTTCTTTGAATACCTATTTGACCCCACCGACAAGGTTATTTTTCTATCGTTTATAAACAAGGTTACCCCCCCCTTCAGATTTTAGCGCATTATAGGTAAAACTAATCCCGCAAGGGCGTAGTCACCACTAGTGTTCTTTTCAAATACACCTACCGGGTGTATTCTGTCAACTTCATTTACGATACGTAATTCTGCATCTTTATCAAAATTCTTTAATAGATCCTTGTTAACCATAACAGGTCTTTCTTTTTCATCATCAGGATTAACCTTTAAAAGTGCCACTAAATATTCTTTGGCATCAACCATTCGCATGTCATAGCCTATTATCGTAGCCTTTTCTAAATTGGCTACCAGGTTATTTGAATTAATGAACCTGAACTTGATACCCCATCCGATAGTCTTTTTACTATTTAAATCAAACGGAAAAAGAATCCTTAGGTGCGCAGTATACCACTGTGTATGAGTGCACACCACCTCTAGGTAATCATCCTTTGGATATACCTTTTAACCTTTAAAGGTTTTATCACTTAAAAATATCTTTTAGTACTTCTGTATATACTTTAGTAATTTCATATCCTACTCCTTAAACTTTATCATTGGGTGCAAATACTAGAGGTTTACCACAACCTATTTGAATTTTTTATCAAATATTACTACTAAATTTCTATGTCTCGGAAACGTTTCTTACGAACCACTATGGCCCTAAAATACAGGTATGTAGTCATCCATATACTCGAATGTTAAATCAAGTTCACTATCAGTGACCTCTGCTAACTTACACTATATCTGTTGCCAGTAATTAATTCAGTGAAGTCTTTTAGTTGGGCATTTCTCTTTCGTCTCTCTGTTAAATCATCCTTGAGAATTCTACCCATATCGTATTTTGACATAGCCTGTTGGGCTTAGCCTCTGTGTTTCTGGCCGGTCCAATTTCTTTTTAAGCCTTTATCCACCCCACCTAATTCATCTATAAGTTTTAGTCTTTTCACCTTTACTGCACTAAATGACCTTATGCTGCCAAATTTCTCAACGTATTTCTTATATACGATTCTGGGTGGGTGTTCAATATTATCTGCTATGAGACTTATTTCATCATCCATCCAGGGATATTTATGTAATGACATCAACCCACCTACTTTCTTCTATACATCTCGCCTATATCAATTTGATGGTAAACATCTTTTGATACGCTATACCTAAGATAGTCTCCATGATTATCTTCAACTACTATATAGTAAAGCTTCATCAAATCTCTCGCCATTTTCTATCTTTTCTGGAACATGTTCCTTTTTCAATCACTTTTGCCCACATATAACCTATCTTGTTCTTGCTGGATAATCCTACCTGTGTGAGCCCCAGCTAAGAACACGCTGCATAAAAGAACCACGACTATTGCGGTGTAGTATATCTTCTTGGGCAGCTTCCTATAATCTAAATAACTCATATTATTTGCCCTCACTTTCCAAAGTCTCAATGGCAAGTCTAAATTCTTCCTAGCCTTCTTTAAATCTTTAAGACCGTTTTTCTTTTCCCACCTAAAATATATTTCTATAGCATTACCACAAGCCCAGTGAACGTATCCCTTAGTGCCTAAGACTGATTTTAGAACATCCTTAGACTCTATATCTAAGCCATCTAACTTATAATGTGCTGGACTGTTGACCATGTCAGGCATTTCACCCGCTATATATGGCGCCACCGCTTCATGCTTGATCTGTTCTTCTAATTCATTTCTTATCATACTAATCTCCTAATCTCTAATCTCCTAATCCTTCATATAAAATTCTGACTCAAAGCCAGCACCTTTTAGTACTAATCCTGGTGCCCATCCTACTGGCTCCGCCATTATCCTCACACTTCAGTCGAGTGTGAGGTCTTGGCGGCGTCTAACACAACCTCATCATGGATGTGCATTACTACTGGATGACTTTTAAGTCTACTATCTAATTTAATCAATAAGTCTGCCAGGCAGTCCCTGGCTATAGCCTGTACGCAGTTTTCGGTAAGCTTACCACCATAAGTGCTTTCAGGATACCACTTGGTATTCTTCTGTGAGAAAAAGTGGATTGCTGGCTTATCAAACTGATTATCCTTGATGTATGGCTTTGGATAAAATAGCTTTCGTCCACTAGGTAGCTGGATTGTTAAAAATGACTGGCCGTATATAGCCTCACACTCATACCTAATCCTAAGACCTCTTATCTCTTGGTCTTTTCCTGTCTGTAGGGCCTTTATACAAGCCCGATTTAGACCATGCCATAGCTTAACTATGTTAGGGTTTGCCCCTCTCCACTTATCAACTATCTCAGTCATTTCATCTTCACTAAGGCCCATCTGATCAGCACCCATAGCAACTAGGGCACCTACACCACCCTGATAACCCAGGGCAAGTGTTGCGACCTTGCCACGCTGCCTTAACTCATACTCTGGATTACCCTTTTTAATCAGTTCAAAAGGTACTCCAAACATTTGACTTGCTGTAGCTTCGTATATCTTTCCGTGGGTAGCAAATACCTTGTTGACCCACTCTTCACCAGCTAGCCAGGCAACCACTCTAGCCTCTATAGCGGAGTAGTCAGCCACTACAAACTTATTACCTTCAGATGGTATAAAAGCCGTCCTGATAAGCTGTGATAGGGTGTCAGAAGCATTCCCACATACAAGCTGTAGTAAGTCAAGATTCTTAGTCTTAATAACATCTCTGATGGTCTCTAGATTGTCTAAGTAGTTTCTAGGTAAGTTCTGTACCTGGACTAATCTTCCTGCCCATCTGCCAGTCCTGTTAGCTCCATACACCTGTAGCAGTCCCCTGACCCTGTCACCACTACCCCTACATACATCCATGGCCTTATACTTGCTTATAGAGGCCTTGGCCAGTTCTTGCCTAATCTTAAGAAATTCTCTAACATCTCCAGGTATATCGTCTCTTGATAGAGACTTGCTACTGTTTCCTTGTTGGTGTTTTCAACTCCATCTACCCTTTCCTGCAGCCAATTTAGTACTTGACTAGTTGACTTAGGATTATCTATCCCAGTTACTTCCTTGGCCCTTTTAATGAGTCTGTCAGACGATTCATCATCAATAGCCAGTGCGCTATTTACCAGGTCTACATCCACCTTAACGCCTAAAGCATTCATTGAGTCTGATAACTCCCACAGCCTTTGTTCAATATCAGGCACTGGAAATATAGATAATCTCTTATATATCTCCATCTCGGCCACAACGTCCTGCTTACAGTAGTCTTTAAACATCTCCCACTTGTCTAGATCGTGGTGGGGTAGGTTTCTAAGCCTACCACCGTTAACCTTAGTTGGCTTACAAGGCTTAGAGAAGTAATGAATAAGTGCCTTACCTGCTGAATCTTTTTTCTTATCCTGTGGCAGCCCTATGGCATTGCCTGTCTTGGCCAGTCCCCCTGGATAGCCTAGATACATAGCATGAAACATTGAACAACGCCAACCACACCTAGTGCCCACATCATACCCGGCTGCCAAAAGTGCATTATACTCAAACGAAGCATTATAAGCATGCTTGAGTACTTCATCATCTGCCATAGCCTTAATTATTTCATCAGGTAGGATCTCACCCTGTGCCAGGTCTATTATTTGAACTTCTCCAAAGTCTATTGAGTAGGCAAACATAAGGACCTCAAATGCTGGGTCTTCTACATATTTATAAGCCCCGCTACTGGTGATATCTACCTCTGAATAGGTTTCTATATCTATATTTAAGTGCTTCATAGCTAATCCCTCAAAGCTCCATAGAAGTTATATGGTCCACTTTCAGTAAGGTCTAAGTCAGCCACGATAATCCCCTTTGATGAAAATTGAATACAGTTATAGTAGTTGTCTGCCAGGATATCAACTTCGTCTATTTCAACATCTCTTTCCTTAGCCTTATCTACTATTTTGTTTAATGCATCTATAAAAACTTCAAATTCCATATTTTTAACCCCCTATATCGAGTAAAAATAAAGAGGGTAAAAACCCTCTATTAAGTTCATGTATTATACTGGCTGTCCTGTAATAGGATCTACTGCTGGCATAGCTACTGCCGTAAATGCGTCCTGTGCGTTAAAGTTAAATCCTAGTGCCTCACCATCTCTTGTCTTTTGAAGACCGTTAAGCCCAAACCCAATACCTTTTGACTGGTTATCATAAGCATATATGGATAAGGCTACGTGGCCATAGCATCCACTATATACCTGTGACTTATCTAATATTGGCTGCACTCTCTGGTCTACCACTGAAGGTGGTCTATCCTCACTACAAGATGCAGTAAACACCCAATGGCCTTTGCACTCGTCCCCGAATGGTGTACCATTTTGAGTAACTCCATCACCATCATGGATTGGATGTTTTACGTGCTGAATTGATACGCCCTTTAACTTTCCATTAGCCTCTGCCTGTGCTTCTGCCTGGATAGCCTGCATTAGCATGTTATATCCATTTACATCTGTCTTAGGTAACAGACAAGTTACCCCGTATTTTAATCTACCGCTCTGGTCCTCTCTTGCCACAAATACATTTACGTAGCTTAATCTTACCTCTGTTGTTGTTATCTGCTGTGCCATAATTAAATCTCCTTTTCTTCATCTAAATTATTAAACATACTTTTTGCGTCATTTAAGACGTATTCTTTTCTCTTATCGCTGGCCTTAACAAGTGTTGGTTTACCTGGTGGCTTTTCTATCACGCCATCTAAGATACTCGCAAAGTCCTTTTTACCAACTAGCTTTTCTAAGTTAGTCATAGATAGTAACTTTCTTTCGTACAGTAGTGGCTCTTCATACCCCGCTGATACTAGCTTACTTACTGCCAAGCCTTCATCTGTAATCTTTCTATTACTCCTACCCTCTACTAGCTTATATCCTGTTACCGTATTGCCGGCTAGGGCCTCTGCTAAGGCTTCTGCCTCAAGCTTCTTTATCCAGTCAGCCACACCCTCTATCTTTGTAAGCAGCTCTCCTATTTCCTCACTAGTTAGTAGATTACCTGGCTCACCATTCATAATAGGTAGTATGTGATCTTCTATAGGCTTAAACATTGCTTCTGCTCTAGTTCTACACTTTGACTTAGCCTTACAAAATCCACAATGATCGCCTACAGCTAGTTTGTCTGAGTCATTAAATGCCTCTAAGGCTATAGGCTTTATTCTCTCGCCAAAGGCCAGTAGTTCATCCATACTAATGGTGTGGGTATCAAAGTGACCTAACCTAGGCTGCACTATAGACAAGTGAATTGTCTTAATTCCGTATATCACAGAAAACATATTATACACACCTAAAGCGTATAACATCAGCTGTGAATTGTCCTTGGCATCCACTTTTACACCAGTACCATACTTTAAATCTATAATGGATAACTCTTCACCGTGTAACATCACACAGTCACAAGTGCCGAATCCTTCAGGTGCTACATTTGAGTAGTCCACCCTGAGTTCTACGTCTACGAATGGCCTGTCTGGATAAGATAAGGCCTTTTCTTTTACGAACTCAAAGTAGTCATCAGTGTAATCATCCATTGATTTATTCCAGTATGGTGACTTCTTAAACTCGTCCATCTGGGCCTTAAACTTCTTAGGACCTATCCCTTTTTTAAAGTACTTAGTCAATTTTAACTCTGCCACTGAGTGGGCCAGTCTACCTTCTTCTGCGTACTCTGATTCTTTTTTCCTCAAAACTTCTTTCAAGCACAATAGATCCAGGACAATTTATCCATCTGTTAGACCCACTAGCACTTAATTTTGCGTGTTCTTCTGGCATTAGATCACCCCCACCAAGTTCTTTTTAGCTTAGCAGCAAAGTCGTTGTACTGCTCAGGCTTCAAATCACTCATCTGGTTAACCCCAAACCCATTAACTAACTACTGGCGTTAAGTCTGGAGACTTAATCTTACCCGACTGTACTAGCCCTATAGCTGCCTTTAGTCAACTGGTCAAACGTGAGGCCACTTCACTAACTGGTGCAGTAGGTGCCTGCACTGTTGGTTGTACTGGCTGTACTGGCTGTACTGGCTGTACTAGCTGTACTGGCTGCACTGGTTGTACTGGTTGTACTGGTTGTACTGGCTGTTGAGGTATCTCCTCTTTTGGCACTTCATTAGCAGTCCATACAGGTCCGTTATCCTCTGATATCCCAGGACCTACACCCGCCCCGATAAAATCTTTTAAAAAATCCAAACCTCTTACATTAACATCAATTTCAACTTTTTATCATTGTATTTACTCTCCTTTACTGTGCTATAATTAATATGATTAACCTAACTAATTTCTTTTAAAAGCGATTGACTGATTTCTGATTATTAGTCGTCGCTTTTCTTTATCATGCCATCCAAGATAATCGTCTGATCTTAGATACTCTTGGTAATCTAAGTAGTCTTTCAGGTCGTCTGCTTCCCAAATCTTCCACCTCAATTTAATCACCCCCTCTACATATCTGCTAATATAATTCTTATCTCTCGCCCGACTTTTAACCTCTCATCAAAAGTCATGCATTCCCTAAAATCTTGCCTGTAGCCCTCAACTAATTCATAGTAAACTTCCTGCTTGTAAGTCTTCGGTTTTCTTGGTATAGATGTTGGGTATTCTTTAACTATTTCACATACCCTAGTTGTTCCCTCAAACTTAACTTCTATCAAACCTTTCACCTTCAACCCTGTTTATATAGGCCTTTACCACATCATAGTTAATATCTAAATCATCCGCTACGTCCCTATTAGTTGCACTCGGATTATCAGCCAAATAATCGTATACTCTTTCCAAAGCTGTCACCTTGTTACTTCTCACTAAATCATCCCCTTCTTCTACTTTTCCAGTCCTAAATTCTGCCACTTACCCCAGCCTGCCTTGATATACTCAATACCTATTAATGCTGCATACCAAATAGCATCTAAAAAGTCATCAACACTCCTCAAATCAATCACCTCTCACTTATCCCATATCTTTCATAAAAATACTCTCTGGGCACTCTAGCCTGTACGGTCCTATACCCTTTAGCCTGCAACTCTGCGTTTAGCTCTCGTATTATCTTGTAGCCGGTACATATCTTCCGGTCTAATATGGAGCTAATTTCATCAGCTTTAATATAATAATCTTTCATTGTCTCACCCCTTAACATACTTATATATTTTCAATCTCCCTATGTTATAATCTAAGTATCAGCACTGCTGAAATCTATAGAAAGGAGAATTAGTTTTATGATTTACATAATATCTTATGACTTAAACAAATCAGGCCAAGATTATCAAAAGCTTTTATAAGCAATTAAAGAATGTTCAACTGGAATATGGATACATTGTTTAGATTCAACATGGTTAATAAAAATCATACAAATCTACCAGTGAAGTCCAACGCATTCTTAAAAACGCTATTGATGACAATGATTCATTATTAGTCATGGAAGTAAAAAATAATTATTCTGGTTGGCTACCAAAAGATGTGTGGGACTATTTAAGCGACATGTTTAAATACTCTTTATAGCTACATTTACTTCCGTTTAGTTTTTCCCACACCACAACAAGGAATACTTTCAACAGTTTCCTTAACCTTGACACCATCCTGAGTTATCACCACTTCAACATATGGATGGTGTTTTTCTTTTAAATGCTTGATTATTGGTTCAGCTAATTTTTCAACTCTTCCATCTCTCATCACCCCCTTATTGTTGATTCTGTTCTTTTTCACCTAATCTCTGATATAATATTTTAGAGAGAGGTGAATTACATGTACTCGAAAAAATACTCCTACTTTACTGATTACTGTCCAGAACTGAATACGTATGAGACCGTAGAAATATCTTATATTGAAGCTAAGGTTATCGGTTCAAACACCCCACAACGCAAAGTTTTAAGTGGAGATTGTCCTGACAGTGATATTTGTAATGTAGGTGATAGATGTCCATTATTTATCCAAGGTAAGAAGATGCTTGGATAAATAAAACACTTATCATACTAGAGAAGCCCTACCCACAAGTAGGGGTTTTTCCATTCCTTGAAAAATACATACTTCCTACTGTATCAATGTACCTGTCCTTTAAGTCTTGAGGTATATTGTCATCAAGCATTATGATATTCACTAGATTTTTTAATATTTGATTTTCGGTCACTGTATTTTCCAAAAAGTTTTTACTTACTATTACAATATCATCACCCCTATATACTTTCCCTACTTCCAATTTACAATCTTCCATCTCTTATCACCCCCTTATTGTTAATTGTGTTCTTTTTGGGAACTTCATCTTTAAAATTCCAGCTTGCTCCTTCGAGTACCCTAATATTGCTATTATTTTAAGAAACTCATTAACCCCAATATCAATATCTCCTGACTCTCTCTTGGTATATGGCCCCTTGAAGACCACCCCATCTTTTGTGCCATTTCCTCCTGTGTCAAGCCCTGGCTATTCTTTCAGCTTTCAATCTGCTTAAATCTAAACTCATATTATCACCTCCGTTCTCTGTTGGGTACACTATCATTATAAAAATTGTTGTTCTCTTTTGTCAACAATAAAATCAAAAATAAATAAAAAGATTTTTTAAAAACCTATTGTATTCATTCGGGAACAGTGATACAATATAAGCGAATATATGAACAGGAGGTAGAGTATGAATTCTAATGATGAAATTATTGATATTCTGATACAGGCTTGCTTTGAAAATGATATTTCACAAAATGAACTCGCCAGAAGGGTTGGTATGGCTAAATCTGCTATATCAAGATACTTTAATAAAAACAAGGGAATTTCCTTTAAATAGAGCAGCACAATTTGCTAAAGCTCTAGGGCTTGAAACTGAATATTTGTTAGGTGTTAATTTACCAAGTGAAGACACTATTGAAAATAGACCTCTTCCTGAAAACCTTAAACCTATAACTAAGGTTAATAGAATTCCCATTGTAGGGTCTATTGCAGCAGGAAAGCCTATATTGGCTACTGAGAATATAGATTCTTATCTTTTACTTGGTCAAGAATATAAAGCAGATTTTGCCCTTAATATAAAGGGCGATTCAATGATAGATGTAGGTATAAATGACGGGGACCTAGCACTTATTATTAAAGATAAACCTATCATAAATGGTGAAATATATGCAGTATTAGTGGATGGTGATGCTACGCTTAAGAAAGTATACAGGAATGATGATTACCTCACTCTACAGCCTTGTAATAGTAAATATAGAACCTTTAATGGTTAAAGGGAAGACAATCCATATATTATTGGTAAGTTATCCGGGATAGTTAGAAAATATTAGGCTATAAAATACGTTACAATATGAAACAATATGTTACAATACGTGACAATACGTGACAATATGAAATAATACGTTGACAAACTCAACTGCATATGATATATTATTCTTACAAATTAATCCATAATTTCATGTGAAAATATGGGTGATATAAAAATGTTAAGCAGTCCCTGTGCAGTACGACCCCACCATAAGGGGTAATTCCGAACCACAGGGCTTTTATTGTATTTATAGGAGGAATTATGAAAACAGCTATTCTAATAGACGGTGGATTCTACAGAATGAAATCATATAATAAATCCATCTCAAAAACACCTAAACAGTGTGCTGATGAATTATATGAATATTGTACTAGACACCTATATGAAGGTAGGGCAATGCTAAAACACGTCATCAGTTGTACCGTATTTTCTACTACGATTGCCCACCCACAAAAGATAGAGTATATCATCCTTTACTTGGAAAACAAATCGATTTGTCAAAAACAGACCTTCATGACTGGATGACTAAATTTCTAAATGAACTTAGTAAGAAGAGAAAGGTCGCTGTTAGATTGGGTAAAATCTCAGACACCCAATTACATTACACATTAAGACCTGACACTGTAAAGAAACTATTTAATCCAAATAAAACATTTAGCTTATCTGATATAACAGAGTCTGATTTTAAATTAGTCGCAGAACAAAAAGGCGTTGATATGAAGATAGGGCTTGATATAGCCTCAATGGCATACAAGCAACAAGTGGATCAAATAGTCCTTATATCTGGTGATAGCGACTTTGTCCCAGCAGCAAAAATTAGCACGTCGCGAAGGTATAGACTTTGTACTAGACTCATTGGGAGCCACAATAAAACCTGAACTCAGCGAACATATTGACGGGCTAGATGTTGCGATAATGATTATAAAAATAGCAAGAAATAATATATAAGAAGTAGTCAGAATCTTGGCGGACTCACTACTTCTTGCAGAGTATCACAGGCCTATAATAGGGTCCTTTTGTGATACCTACATTATAGCATAAAAAAGAAGGTAGGTGTAGCTAATGGTAATTAAAGATGAAAATAAATCACGTAAATGGAGAGTACAGCTTTCCTACAAAGACATAGATGGAAAGGTTAAAAGGAAACAAAAACGAGGTTTTAACTCTAAAAGAGAAGCACAGGAGTGGGAGCGTAACTTTTTAAATTCTCTAAATACAACTGCTGATATAATATTTGCAAAATTTGACAGAAGCATATTTAAATGACATGAAACATAGGCTAAAGGCATCTACCATGGAAACTAAAGTCACACTTATTATGCAACATGTTCAACCTTTTTTTGCGGAACTTGAGATAAAAGATATAACCCCTCTAGTAGTAAGATCGTGGCAGTCTGAATTACTTAAATCGTCCTATTCAAGAACATATATCAAGACGATAAATAATCAGCTCAGTGCAATATTAAATTATGCAGTAAAATACTATCACCTACCCAGTAACCCAGTTCATATTGCAGGGACAATTGGCAAGAAAAAGGCTGATGAAATGAATTTCTGGACCCTAGAAGAATTTAATACGTATATATCTGTTATAAACAGCCCACTAGAACTGGCAGTATTTAATACTCTTTACTACGGAGGCATGCGTATTGGTGAGCTTCTAGTCCTAACATTAAATGACATAGATTTTAAAGAAAATACTATTAATATAAATAAAACCTATACCATGGTTAAGGGTCAGGGAATACGTAACAGAACCTAAAAACCCTAAAGGTAACCGCTCTATTTGTATGCCCGTACATGTGATGAATTTATTAGGTGAATACGTAAAACTTTATATAAGTTAAGAAGCACTGATCGTATATTTACCATACCTAGGTCTAAACCAGGTAAATGGATGAAGAAATACTGCAAACTATCTAATGTTAAATTAATAAGACTGCACGATTTAAGACATTCTCATGCCAGCTTATTGATAAGTTTAGATGTAAATATTATGACCATAAGTGATAGACTCGGGTCATGAAAATACCCAAACAACATGGGATACTTACGGCCATTTATATCCAAATAAACGTAAGAAGTCGCAGAAAAACTAAATAACGCCATTTTTACGCCATAGATAGAATTTAAAAAGTGTACACTTTTGCAAATAAAGAGGTACACTGATTTTATTATCTACTCCCACTCAATAGTTCCAGGAGGCTTACTAGTTATATCATACACAACCCTGTTAACCCCTTCAACCTCATTGATAATCCTATTAGAGATCCTCTCCAACACATCATAAGGAATCTTGTACCAGTCAGATGTCATACCGTCACTTGACGCAACAGCCCTCAATCCAACCAGGTGGGCATATGTTCTTTCATCACCCATTACACCAACAGTCATTACGTCTGGCAATGTAGCGAAGGCCTGCCATATTTCCTTGTATAGACCAGCCTTTCTTAGCTCGTCCATATATACAGCATCTGCTTCTCTTAGGATGTCGCACTTTTCCTTAGTTACTTCTCCGATTACCCTGATACCAAGTCCTGGCCCTGGGAATGGGTGTCTAAATATTAGGTTTTCTTCAATGCCTAATTCTAGACCTATCTTTCTTACCTCATCCTTGAATAATTCTCTTAGAGGTTCTATTATTTCCTGGAAGTCTACGTCTTCTGGCAAGCCACCAACATTGTGGTGAGACTTGATAGTTGCAGATTCTCCGTTACCAGACTCTACTATATCCGGATAGATTGTTCCCTGTACCAAGAAGTCCATCTTACCTAGTTTCTGAGATTCTGCCTCGAAAACTCTGATGAATTCTTCACCTATAATCTTTCTCTTTGCTTCTGGCTCTGTTACTCCAGCTAGCTTGCCTAGGAACCTGTCTTCAGCATTTACCCTGATTAGGTTCATACCGAACTTCTGTCTAAAGATTCTCTCTACGTCGTCACCCTCGTTCTTCCTTAGTAGGCCGTGGTCAACGAATACGCAAGTCAGATTGTCACCTATAGCCCTGTGCATCAAGGCAGCTGCAACAGATGAGTCTACACCACCACTTAGGGCACATAGGGCCTTCTTGTCGCCTACCTTAGCCTTTATTTCAGCTACCTTGTCATCTATAAATGAGCTAGTAGTCCAGTCTCCACTTACCTGACAAATCTTGTATAGGAAGTTTGTAAGAATCTTGTCACCTTCGATTGAATGCTCAACTTCTGGATGGAACTGCACACCGTATAGCTTCTTGTCTACATTGTGCATTGCTGCCACTGGACAGTTCTTTGTAGTTGCTACTACATCAAATCCCTCTGGCACTTCTAGTATATAGTCTGTATGGCTCATCCATACCTGATTGCTTGATATTCCTTCAAATATTGGTGACTGACCGTATTCTATTACTGTCTTTCCGTATTCTCTAGTCTGGTTGTCACCCTTCTGAACCTTACCGCCTAGTAGGTGGGCCATCAGCTGGTCACCGTAGCATATACCAAGAATTGGTACACCAATTTCAAATATTTCTTTTGAAATCTTTGGTGAATCTTCTAGGTAGGCGCTGTTAGGTCCTCCAGTGAATATTATACCCTTGGGATTTTTTTCCTTTATCTTTTCTATGCTAGTTGTGTATGGTAGGATTTCACAATATACGTTGTTTTCTCTTACTCTTCTAGCAATTAGCTGGTTGTACTGACCTCCAAAATCAATTACAAGAACTATCTCGTGTTTCATATTTTCTCCTTCCTCTTATGACAATAGATTTATCAAATCTCGATACGAACAATTTAAGCCCTATTGAAATATTTTTTTCGTTTTAATTTTCTTATAGCTATTATTATACCATAAATTTGGGGTCTATTTCAGCATAATTTGATTAATTATCTTGGTCTTGTCCATATAAAAAGGAGGTCCCGCCTTCTCGCCACTTTGTGGTCTGGTTAGGTGCCTCCCTTCCTTGTATATCCTATTTGTTTTTGGTCTTAGACTACATCATTCCTGGCATTCCACCTGGCATACCTCCAAGGTCGTCATTGCCTGGTAGGTCAGCTATGGCTGCCTCCGTAGTCAAGAATACACTTGCTATTGATGAGGCATTCTGTAGGGCTGACCTGCTCACCTTAGTTGGGTCTACTATACCGGCCTCTATCATATTTACATAGTCTTCGTTTAGGGCATCAAAGCCTATCTGAGACTCTGAGTTTATTACATTCTGTATGATTACAGACCCTTCTAGACCTGCATTTACTAGCTATCTGTCTTAGTGGCTCTTCTAGGGCCCTCCTGATTATCTGTGCTCCTAGTTTTTCTTCCCCATCTAGTGATGCTACTAGGTCCTCTACTGCTGGTATGGCACTTACAAAGGCTGTACCACCGCCTGCAACTATACCCTCCTGTACAGCTGCCTTAGTTGCATTTAGGGCGTCCTCTATCCTTAGCTTTCTTTCCTTCATTTCTACCTCAGTTGCTGCTCCAACCTTGACAACTGCTACCCCACCTGATAGCTTGGCTAATCTTTCTGCCAATTTTTCCCTATCAAAGTCTGATGTAGTGTCTGCTATCTGCATCTTTATCTGGTTGATCCTGTGGGCAATGTCTGCCTTTGAGCCTACGCCACCTACTATAGTTGTTGTTTCCTTATTTACCTTTACAGTCTGGGCCCTACCTAGCATTTCTAGCTGGACATCTTTTAGGTCAAAGCCTAACTCTGTAGATACAAACCTACCACCTGTAAGGATGGCTAGGTCCTCTAGCATGGCCTTTCTCCTGTCACCAAAGGCTGGTGCCTTTACTGCTACTACGTCAAATGTTCCCCTTAGCTTGTTGACTACTAGTGTTGATAGGGCTTCACCCTCTAGGTCTTCAGCTATGATAAGTAGCTTGCCACCATGCTGAACCAACTCCTCTAGTAGGGGTAGTATTTCCTGGATATTTGATATCTTCTTGTCTGTAATCAGGATGTATGGATTTTCTAGGACTGCTTCCATCTTTTCTACATCGTTTACCATATAGGCAGATACAAAGCCCCTATCAAACTGCATACCCTCAACTGATTCTAGCTCTGTTACCATTGACTTTGACTCCTCGATAGTGATTACACCGTCCTTGCCAACTGTCTTCATGGCCTCTGCTATCAGCTTACCTACCTCTTCGTCACCAGCAGAAATTGCACCTACCTGGGCGATTTCTTCCTCTGTATTTATTTCCTTAGAATTCTTCTTTAGCTCTTCTACTGCTACGTCTACGGCCTTCTTTATACCCTTTCTTAGTAGGATTGGGTTTGAGCCTGCCGTTACGTTCTTTAGGCCCTCTCTTATTATTGCCTGGGCTAGGACTGTGGCTGTAGTAGTACCGTCACCTGCCACATCGTTAGTCTTTGTAGCTACTTCCTTGACTAACTGGGCTCCCATATTTTCAAACTTGTCTTCAAGCTCTATTTCCTTGGCTATTGTTACACCGTCGTTTGTGATTAGTGGTGCCCCAAATTTCTTGTCTAGTATTACATTTCTACCCTTTGGTCCAAGTGTTACCTTTACTGTGTCTGCTAGCTTGTTTACACCTGCTTCCAAAGAGGCCCTTGCATCCTTTGCAAACTTAATTTCCTTTGCCATTTTAAAACTCCTTCCAAATAAGTTCTATCTATAGGATATATCCTGTATATTTATCGTATATTTATCGTATATTTACCGCATATTTTTGCATATTTTTGCATATTTATTATATATCTTTATATATTTTTATTATATACTTTTTATTTTTAAGCTCTTATATCTACTCTTTATTTTAAGCTTGTCACTATACCAATATACCTACTATATCCTCTATCTTTAGGACTATAAATTCATCCTTATCTATCTTTACTTCAGTTCCAGCGAACTTGTTGTAGATTACCTTGTCACCTACTTCTACTTCCATCTCGATTTCCTTGCCGTCAACTATACCTGAGCCTACAGCTATAACCTCTGCAAACTGTGGTTTTCCTTGGCAGCTCCCGTCAAAATTATTCCACTGGCTGTCTTTTCTTCGGCTTCTACCCTCTTCAAAACAACCCTATCTCCTAATGGTTTTATTCTCATATTAAACACCTCCGTATTTATTTAGCACTCTCTTTCTTTGACTGCTAATAGTATATATCTTAATTCTTAAAAAAAGCTTAAATTAAAGCAGTGGTGAGAAGAGTCTAGCTATTGATTCTGCCAGTCTCACCCATAAGGTTCTCTTACTGTAATACTCCTCTAAAAGTTGGATTGAATCCTCCTGGTCCTGGTAAAATTGGTCTGCAATCCTATTTATGTATTCCCTGTCATAGATAAAGGCATTGACCTCAAAATTAAGCATAAAGCTTCTCAGGTCCATATTTGATGACCCTATAGAAGCCACCTCATCATCCACCAGGAATACCTTGGAGTGGATAAAGCCCTTCTGATATAGGTAGACCTTGCCACCCGTCTTCATTATTTCCTCTAGGTAAGAGTAGGATGCCACATTCACTATGTAGTGGTCTATCTTCTGGGGGAAGATTATCCTTACATCAACACCGCTAAGGGCCGCTGTCTTTATGGCCTTTAGGAGGCTTTCATCCGGTATAAAGTATGGGGTTTCAATATATACCCTCTTGTTGGCCTGGCTGATGGCTGAGAAAAAGGCATAGTGGATGTCCTCCCACTTGCTATCGGGTCCTGTACCAACCACCTGGATAGCCGTATTTCCTACAGTCTTCATCTTAGGCATATACTTTTCATCGTTTAGGAGCTCCTTGGTCGTCAGGTACCAGTCCACTATAAAGATCAGTTGGAGCATATGGGTAGCTATACCCCTTATCCTGATATGGCTGTCCCTCCAGTAGCCAAACTTCTTGAACCTACCCATATACTCATCACCTATATTTAGGCCTCCGGTATAGCTTATTTTGCCATCTATTACGGCTATCTTTCTATGGTTCCTGTAGTTTAGCTGGCCACCAAAAATCGGAAACTTGGTTGGCAGGAAGGCTGCACACTTTACACCAGCCTCCTTTAGCTCTCTTAGAAAGGACCTTTTTATCTTGAGTCTCCAGCAGGCAAAATCATCGTAAAGGAGTCTGACCTCAACCCCACTTCTTGCCTTGTCTATCAGGATGGCCTGGATTTCCCTGGCTATCTGACTATCCTTGACTATAAAGTACTCTAGGTGGATGTGGTCTTTGGCCTCCTTCATATCTTTAATTAGACTGGCAAACTTCTCGTGTCCATCCTTGTATATCTCTAGCTCATTGTTGGTAGTATAGGGGAACTGGCCTATATTGAATAGGAGCCTTACTACCCTTTCCTTGATAGGGCTGACTTCATCTCCCATCAGGACCCCATCCTCCAACATCTTCTGCTGATTTTTAACTATTTCCTTTAGGGCCTCCATGCTGTATAGGAGCTGTCTGTGACTCAGCTTGCTAGACCTGGTCTTGGCCCTAAATAGCTTTTGCTTTCTGATATTCCTACCAGAAAATACATAAAAGAATATCCCTATACCTGGAAAAATCATAAACATCATTATCCACAGTAGGGTCTTTGATGGGTCCCTGTTTTCTAGAAGGATCTCCATCGAAATAATTATCCCAATTAGATAGGACAATAAAATTATTAAAAGCTAATACTTTTAATACCATTACATCCTCCTACCTACAAAACATTCTATTGAAATAAGCCAGCCTATATTTTTCTAGTCTCGCTTATCTAAGTAACCTGCTTGCCTATTTACTCTTGTCAATAGCTTACTTACCTATTTCTAGCTCTCTCACATAGTAAAATAGGTACTGCTGAGCAAAAGCTCACGTCCTGGCCAAATAGGTCCATACCGAACTTCCTCATCTTAGGCAGGCTCATATCCTCTGCCCCATAAAATTCCTGCATTACCCTCTTTACCCATACATCTACCGGGAAGGACTGGTACTTTCTCATACCAAAAAGGGCTATACAGTCGGCCACCTTGGCCCCAACACCCTTGAACTTAAGCAGCTCCTTGTGGCAGGAATCATGGTCTATATCTACTAGGGCCTTAAGGTCTATATTTTCATCCAGTACTGCCCTTGTAGTGTAGTAGATATACTTGTCCCTAAATCCAGTCTTACAGTCTCTCAGGTCCTCTATACTGGCCCTTGATAGTTCTTCTGGACTAGGGAAGGCATAGTAGTCCTTGCCCCTATAGGTCTCTATCTTGCGACCATACCTCTCTGATATATTGTTGATGGCCCTCTGTATCATTGGTATCCTGTTATTGGAGGATATTATAAAGGAGATTAGCATCTCCCAACCATCCTGCTTTAGGATCCTGATACCAGGCCCAAATTCCACTGCTCTTTTTCAGGTTTTCATCCATCTTGGCAAGTTTCTTTTTTAGGGCGCCGTAGTCCCTGCCAAGGTCAAAGTATTCATACCATATATTCTCAAAGTCCTCTAGGCTGGTATTGTCTATATGGATAGAGTCCCCCTCCTTGCTGACATTGATTACCCTGCCCATGGCAACCCCTGTATAGGACCCGTCCTCCTGCCTTAGCCACCTAAAGCACTGGCCACAGTCAAATACATGGGCTGGCTCGAAATCCTCTAGACCATCTAGTATAATTCCATTTTCTACCTGTCTTATCTGCATATATTTCTCTCCTAAGATCTATTTATTTAAAAAGCAGCCATACATTAGTACAACTGCCCTTTTCTTCCTATTAGCCATTGCCTATCTCTAAATTCATCTGGGCTTAATATGTCTTCAATTTTTGCATTGACCTCTACAACCTTTAGGCCTGTCATACTCATTACCTGCTCTTCAATAATGTCCTTAAGCTGTAGGTAGATATCTCTTGCATTCTTGCCAAATTCCAGCCATAATCTTAGGTCAACTGCAACCTCAGTTTCTCCAACTCAACGTTTATACCCATTGCTCTCGCTGCCCCTGCCTACTATACCTGAGAAGGCACCATTGCTCTTTACAGTAGTGATACCTTCCTGCCCTTTATAGCTGCATGTGCAACTATCTTAGCTATTACTTGTTCTTCAAATACCAGCTTGCTCTTGTGCTGGCTTTCTGTATTATTATCCTTGTATTCCATCTTTACACCTCTCTATATTACTTTTTTAAACTACCTCATAATGGTAGACTCATTGTTTTTCCCTATTCTAGGTCTACTTAAACTTCCTAACTATTGTTTCAAAAGACACCCACAACAAATGGGTTCTGGTCAAATAGCTGACCGATTATATTTGCTATCAAGACTACTAGGCATATTACAAGGGTCTTTAGGAAGCCAATCCATAAAAATAAAAATTGCTATAATAATTCCAACTATAGTAGCTACAACTGTGTTTGGCTTGTCCTTGTAGGCTGCTGCCAGGATTGCTTCTAGCTTTTCTGTAAGGGTCTTTTTCTTTACATTGTTGATAAGTGGCTTTCTCTTTTCACTAGTTCCCTCTGACCCTTCCTGGTCATAGGCCTCCTCGTAGGCCTGGAAATCCTCACTTTTAGGCTCTTCCACCTTAGACTTGCTAGATATGCTGTCCTCAAATATTATCGTGGCCTTTACAGGTCCAGTCTTTTGTAGCTGCCTCCTTGACAGTTTTATCCTGACTATCAAATATATCGTCTATATCTTCTATATGGTAATTTTCATCTATCATTTCGGCACCTCCTTACTTAACCCTTTTAGCCTTGCCCCTGATTTCAGTACCAGTCTTGGACTTTCTTGGGACCTTCCTAGGCTTGTCAGCCTTGTTCTCACATCATAAAATTTAATATTTATTTGGTCTACCCTCTGGCCAATAAAGTTTTCAACCGCCTTGTGTAGTTCTTCCTGAATCATATTTGTCAGTCCAGTCATACCTATGGCCTGGGCCCTGTCCTGAGTATATTCATCTGCTTGACTATTATCAGTCTGAATTGTAGCCTTGTCAAGATTTATTTGGTCATTATCAACCTCTATTGCCTTATTGATTGGCTGGTCTGATCCTTGACTGGTAAATTCCTGGCCCTCAAGATACACATTCTCTGTGAAGTATTCTGACTCCATATATTTGCCATAGTCAAGCCCACATTTTATATTTACCTTGACATCAGGATAGGCGTCATTTTTATTTCTGGCCTTTACCTCTATATCCAACTGGTCTATCACTCCAATTTGGCTTGCGGCATATCTGATAGTCCTCTCTATAGACTTGTCAGATATCCTGATAGCCCCTTCATCTTCAAAGATAAGTAAATAGCTATCGTAGGACTTCTTGAATAGTATATATATAGCCCTTTAGGGCATGTCACCCTAGCACTAACACCAGGCCTATATTTACTAGCAAGGTGTAGCTAGCATTATCCCTGATGGCATCTACAAGAGTCTTCATAAACTCTAGGGTCAAAGGCCATGGAATATAGGACAATTAGTAGGCATACTAGTATCAAGAAGTATATTAAGTTTATAATTTTTCTAAAAGTAGACATATCATTTCTCCTAATATTGTATCAATATTTACATATAAGTTCACAATTCTAGTTTAGCATATAAAAGGGCCCAAAATAAAGATATTTAGTAATAAAGGGAAATATATTTATAATAAAATACATTTCCCCAAAGTCGAAAGATTATTTTTCCACTTATTATCCTATAAATTTTCTCTGGACTCTTGTTCTTGTCACCACTGATAAAGACCTAGCTTATCCTTAAGCCTTATCCTCACAAGTGGCCTCTTGCTACTGTTTGATATAGAGGTCTAGCCTACCTGACTTTTTGCCCTAAACCTACCAATATCTAGTTTTCTCCCATGCTTATTCCGTTGGTCCTAATATAGGAGTCCTGGTCTAGGGTCGTCAACCAGGTCTAGGTCTAGGATATCTGACCTCTTAAAGTCAGTCTCATACATACCTGACTTTACACTTATCTGGTCATTGTCGGCCCTTACTATTACATTCTTATCGATAGGGACTAGGCAGATAAGAAAAGTTCCAAATATTATCAGTAGAAGCAAAATATTTATTGCTATGGCTGGTTTCCTGGCCATATTAAATTCTTGGTTCATATTGTTTAACCTACTAGGTACAAGAATTCTTTTTGTCGTTCGGGTTGGAATACCAGCCCTTTCTCCAGTAGTAGTCATCATCCATATATTCTATGTTTTTGGCCTGGCTAAGTATGTCATCCTTCTTGGTGTTGACTATCCTGGCTACGAAGGCCACGACTATACTTGATATAACAAGGCTCCCTATATATATTCCAAAGTCTACCTCATAAAGCCAGGCATTTTAGATACCCTGTAAAGTAGATAGGCATTTGTCAAGAATACCATTATCATCCCTATTAGGCAGGCCCCAGACCAGTATAGCTTGTCTACCCTGTTGGCCATGTAGTTGATGTCGCTGTCCTCACAGTAGACCTGGTTTTTTCTATCCCCGTATATTATATGGGTAAGAAGGAAGGATAAGGACATGACTAGTCCAATAGCTAAAATTGTCAGACAAATGAACCTAGAATCCTGGTAAGCGGAAGGATCCATCCCCTTGGTCACAGCCTTACAATACCCTTCCTCCTATTAGGGTGTCTATCAAGAAATATGCATAGACAAGCATAAAGGGTAGGTGGACAAGTGGATGGATTTTAATCTTGTCAACCATGCTAGATACCCTAGTATCTATCCTTACTAGGCTAGACCCCTTACTAAGCCAGCCCCTATCCTCCTTGAGCCTATACATATCCCTCATACAAAATACGGAAATATACTGGTAGAAGGCTATTATAAATACTATCCAGGTCATGTAGACCACAATAAAGAAGCTAATGTCTACCCAAGTCATTACTAGGGTAATAATCGAACCAAAAGACCAAGGCCAGCTTAAAGAAATTGAGCTTCTTATACCTATCAACCAGGGTTAGCAGGTCTGGGATCCTCTAGCTTGTCAGGGTCAATATGCATACCCAAGACCATGCCATTTTTATACTTTACAATCTTGCCTATGACTGACCAAAAGACCAGACACATGATTAGATTGAAAATTCTATAATAACTAGTAATAATATATTCATCTTTATCCCCCTATTAAATCTCTTTCTTGGTATAGGCCAAGACTTATCTAGCAAATATACTATGGTCCTAAAATCCTAAGGCTCCTGGCATGGTTCAAGTCCCACAAATACCCTCTCGCACATCTTTTAAAAAGTCTTTTTATCCATGCCCTTGACGCTGGCCTCAGCTGTTAGTAGGGCTCAGGTCTGACTCTAATTTTTCCTCAAATTCCTTGTCCATCCTTTGACTTTTTGGTCATATAGGCACCCAGACCTCCTGTCTATCTCTATAAAGCCCCTCCGCCTTTTTAAAATCTGGTAGGTCTTATTGACAGTCATGGTATTGATGCCAGCATCCTCAGCCATCTGCTAACAGTTGGCAGGCCCTCTCTAGCTTTAATTCACCCCTACCTATGCCCAGGACTATCTGGTTTCTTAGCTGGACATAAATTGGATACTGGATGATGTATCTAAAGATATAATCATGTAGGTTCCTCCTATCCCAAAGTACAATTTATAACTTGTATCATTTTATAAGCCCTAAATTGTATTATTATATATAATACTTAGTTTGATTACTTATTATAATACAAACTATACTGTAATTCAAGTCCTTTTTGAAACTTTAAAATTTCATACAACAAAAACGCCATACCTATGCTCTTATAGTCATAAATACAGCGTCTCATTCTTTATCTAATTTAAATCTCCAGCAATATTAATTCTGTGGTGAATATACCTCTATATGGTCTGCTAAATCTTAATATCTACTGGTAGTCTGTCACCTTCATCACCATCAATATCAGTTTCTAATGGCCTATCTGAAGTTATACTTATTTCCTTAGCTTCAAAGAATTCAATTTTATCGTTTTCTACCAGGGCCCCCTTTTAGGAAATCGAATTAGGCCTCACCTTAGAAGCAAGAGATACCTCCTTTTAGATTATAAAATATTGGCATAGCCTACCCTGTTGTGATCGAACATTGTCGCACTAAAATTAGAAAAGGAGTACAATTACATGACTGGCATCACCCTTGTATTCAGTCTTCTCAGTCTTAATATGGACCTTAAATGTCTCATCCTTTATAGCTGACTTTACACTCCTATATGCATAGGCCATAAAGCCAAACTTTGGTCTTTTCCTCTATATCTACATTATGGATAGCTTGAGGTATGGACCCTATGCTAAAGATATACCCAAAAGAAATATCATTACATTTTCCTATATCAATCCTATTTGTCAGAATCAAAGTCTAATTCCTCTATCGCCCTGTCTATATCCTGGCTGATGCCTAGGAGTTTGGTTATCAGGTTACCTGTACCACCTGGTATAATGGCCAGCCTTGGAATGTGTTCATTTTCGGCAAGACCTGAAATGACTTCATTCACTGTACCATCTCCACCAAAGGCAAATACAGCCTCATAGCCTTCTTCTGATGCCTGCTTTGCAAATTCAGTAGCGTCCTTGGCCTTTTGTGTTATTTTTGTTTCGACATGGTCAAAGTATTGGCCTGCTTTATCCTCTAGCTTTTCCCTGTAGTCCAAGGCCTTTTCCCCACCTGATGTTGGGTTTATAATCAGCAAAGCTTTCTTCATAATTACCTCGTTCCTAATCTATGTTCAAGAGATTTACTCAAAAATAACTGAGTTGTTCTCAAAGGCCTTAATCATGGCCTGGCTATATACATCATAACCTTTATCCCTAAATAGCTTTCCACCGTTCTGGAAGGTTTTTTCTATGGCTATACCAATTCCTGCCACCTCAGCTCCGGCCTGGTCACATAATGAGACTAACCCCTTTAGGGCCTGGCCTGTAGCTAGAAAGTCGTCTATTATCAATACCTTATCATCTCCTGACAAGAAGTTCCTGTCAACCTTTATGTCGTATTCCTTCTTCTTTGTATAGGATACTACCTTACTAGTATAGGCATCATCCGACAAGGTAAGTGAGGCTGACTTTTTGGCAAAGACTAGGGGAACCTTAAAGTATGTAGCAGCAGCAAAGGCTATTGCTATACCTGATACCTCTAGTGTAAGTATCTTGGTAATTTCTTTGTCCTTGAAGTGGTCATAGTAGTCCTTACCCATTTCCATAAATAGGTCTGGATCTATCTGGTGGTTTAAGAAGTTGTCAACCTTCAATATGTTACCATCTAGGACCCTGCCCCTCTTTAATATCATATCTTCTAATAGTTTCATTGTATTCCTCCTGTCCCTCTAGGACCTCTTATTTTCTGTCCCTTTAGGACTTGTTTTCTTATCCCTTATGGACCTATTTACTTCTTCTGTCAGCCAAGACAACATTTAATATCAAGGCTGCTAGGGTACCTGTTGAAATACCAGATGAAAGGATCATCTTTAGGGCATTTGGTAGACCCTGTAGGATTTCTGGCTTAACTGTTACACCTATACCTAGGGCAAAGGCAACAGAAATTATCAGCAATTCACGGTCTCCCAAGTCGATTGAAGCTAGGGTCTTTATACCCTGGGCTGCAACTAGGCCGAACATTATTACACCAACACCACCCAGTACTGGAGAAGGCATTACTGCAATTAAGGCGCTCAACTTTGGAAATACTCCTAGTATGGCTAATATTATACCAGCAATTATCATTACGTGTCTACTAGCAACCTTAGTAAGTGTGATTAGTCCGACATTCTGTGAAAAGGCTGTGTTTGGACCTGCTCCAAATATACCTGATATCATTGAACCTACACCGTCACAAAGGACACCGGCAGCCGCCCTGTCACTGTCAATTTTTTCATGAGATGCTTCACCAATCGCCATCATTATACCAACTGTACCTATTGTAGAAACCACATAGGCCGGCACAAAGGAAAGTGTAGAAGCCATATCAAAATGGAAGCCGTAACGTAAAATATTTGGTATTGCTATCCAGTCTGCCTTGGCTACAGATGTCAAGTCTACCATACCCATTGGTATACATACAAGATAACCGAATACCATACCTATAAATACTGCTGCTGTTGATAGCATGCCCTTACCGAAGTGGTTTAAGAATAGGGTAAATAGCATGATTATAAAGGCAACAGAAATATTTCTTATTGAACCATAGTCAGCCGCACCTACTCCACCTGCTGCCCAGTCTATACTTACTGGTAGTAGGGTAATACCTATCAAGGATACAACTGTACCTGTGATTAGTGGTGGGAAGAACTTCATAAGTGGCTTTATAAACCTACTTAAGACTATTTCCACAAATGATCCAGTGATTGTAGCTGCTACTATACCAGCTATACCAAACTTAGCACCAACGCTTATAGATGGATTTACAAAGGTAAAGTCAGTACCCATCATACCTGAGACTCTTGACCCTATAGGCCCCTAGTCCCTTTGACTGTAATATTGTTGTGATACCTGATGCGAATATAGTTGCAGCCACCATTATACTTGTCTGCTCAACACTTAGCTTCAAGGCTGTACAAACAACAAGAGGCACAGCTATTATACCTGCAAAGGCTGCTAGTATATGCTGTAGGGCTAGTAGGATTGACACACCCATTGGCGGTACTGCCTCTATAGAATACTTGAGTTCATCCTCTTGTTGGACTGGCTTGCCTGGTCCATGTTTACGTTCATTTCTTCCATTTTTCCTCCTAAAATACTTATAATTTGATGATTTCGTAAAATAAAAACAGACTCCTACTCAAAAGATACTGAGTCAGAAGTCTTTTAATTCCAACTCATAGACTATAGTTTAGGGCTATAGGTAGAAACACCCCACCATATTAGGGGCTTATATGAGTAAATATGCTTTTATATTTAACTATTATATCGAAAAGACGAAGTTGTCACCACCTTAGAGAAATATTATTCATTATATAGGGAAAATTTATTTGAATTTATAAAAATAAAGACAACATCTATAACTATAAGTATCTTACAGATGTTGTCTCATAAATTGATAAATTATTCAATGGGATTACTTTTCTATAAAGAGCTGATTTCTGCTTCTACACACAGGTCTTGACCACAGTAAATCTTACCTGCACCACTCCCAAAATTTCTTCTCATCTTTGTTATTTCCACGTGTATATCCAGCTTGTCTCCAGGCACTACCTCTCTCCTAAACTTGGCATTCTTGATACCGGAGAAAAAAGCTAGCTTTCCCCTATTTTCTTCCATTGATAGGATGGAAACTGCACCTGCCTGGGCCATGGCCTCTACAAGCAGGACACCTGGCATTACATTGTGGTCTGGAAAGTGACCCGTAAACCAAGGCTCCGATGCCGTGATACACTTTACCGCATGTACGCTCTTGCCCACTTCCATTTCCTCAACCCTGTCTATCAACAAGAATGGGTACCTATGTGGTATTATTTGCTTTATTTCTTCTATATTCAACATACTTCCACCTACTCACTATACTTTTTAAATAGAAGACTTGAGTTGTGTCCACCAAAGCCTAATGAATTTGATATGGCATATGGGACCTCCTGGTACCTTGTAGCACCTGCTACATAGTCTAGGTCACAAGCCTCATCAGCCACCCTATAGTTTAGGGTCTGTGGTACAAAGCCATCCCTTACTGCATAGGCACATACAAGTGCTTCAACAGCCCCTGCTGCACCTAGCATATGACCCGTCATAGACTTTGTAGATGATACACAAAGTTTTTTTGCATGGTCTCCAAAGGCCTTCTTTATAGCCTTTGTTTCTATCGCATCATTCATAGGTGTGCTAGTACCGTGGGCATTTATGTAGGCAAGTTTTTGAGGTTCTAGCTTGGCCTCTTCAAGGGCCAATAGCATCGCCATCTTAGCCCCTTCAGCATCTGGATCTGGAGCTGTAATATGATAGGCATCACTAGTCTGACCATAGCCAACTATTTCGCATATAATATTGGCCTTTCTGGCTAGGGCTGATTCTAGGGATTCTAGCAGTAGAACTCCTGCACCCTCACCCATTACAAAGCCTGACCTCTCCTTGTCAAAAGGTATAGAAGCCCTATTTACATCCTGTGAAACAGTCATGGCTGACATGGCTTCAAAGCCTGATACTCCCAGCTCACAGATTGATGCTTCACATCCACCTGCAAAGATTGCATCCTGGTAGCCATCCTTTATTAACCTAAAGGCACTACCTATAGAGTCTGTTGCTGTTGCACACGCTGTTACACTAGAGGTGCATACCCCCTTAGTACCAAGCTTTATGGATACATGGGCAGATGCCATATTAATAATGGCCTTTGGTATAAAGTGGGAAGATACCTTCCTAGGTCCCTTTTCCAGGTACTTGGCATAGGCGTCCTGTATAGTCACTAGACCACCAATCCCACTTCCTATTACCACACCTGTCCTAAACCTGTTTTCATCATTTATTTCATAGCCACTTGACTCATGGGCCTGCTTTGCTGCTGCCATTGCAAACTGGACAAACCTGTCTTTTTTCTTGTGGCCATCTATATCAAAGTCCTTGGGGTCAAAGTCCTTGACCTCTGCGGCTAGTTTGACCTTGTTCTGGTCTACATCTATTCCTTCAATGAGACTAATCCCATTTTTTCCATCTTTTATATTTTCTATAAAGGTATCTACAGAATTTCCTAGGGCACTGACTACACCAGCCCCTGTAATAACTACCCTTCTACTCATAAAAAACTTGCTCTCCTTTCAACCTATCCCTATCACCTATATCGATGATAGGCCACCATCAACGCTGATAACCTGGCCTGTGATATATGAGCCTGCATCTCCTGCTAAGAAGCCTACTATGTTGCCTATATCCTCAGGCTGGCCTATACGCTTTAGTGGTATGGCCTTGATCATCCCTTCTCTTATCTGGTCTGGAATGGCATCTGTCATATCAGTCTTTATTAGGCCTGGGGCAACTGCATTTACAGTAATTCCATAGCCACCTAATTCAGCTGCCAAGGACCTTGTAAAGCCTATTACTCCTGCCTTTGATGCAGAATAGTTTACCTGACCTATATTACCAACTAGGCCTGCTAACGATGATATATTTATAATACGGCCTGACTTCTGCTTTGACATCTTCCTAGCCACCTGTTTTGAGCAGTTAAATATACCCTTTTAGGGTTGGTATCTATTACCTGGTCGAAGTCGTCCTCCTTCATCCTAGAAAACAACTTGTCCCTTGTTATACCTGCATTATTTACTAGGACATCTATCCTACCATGCTCTTCATATATCTTATCAAAGGCATCCTCAACCTCCTGAAAGTTCTTTACATCGAACTTGACAGAGAATACCTCTAAGCCCCTTGCAGTCAGCTCATCAACTATAGACTTGGCCTTTTCATCAGAGCTTACATAGCTAAATCCAACCTTGAATCCATCAGAGGCTAGCTTTTTCTACTATGGCCCTACCAAGACCCCTAGATGCGCCTGTTACAAAGGCTACCTTTTTTATATCATTCATTTTAAATCCTCCAAATCTATACCCTCTATATCGGATATATTTTGTATGTTTATGACCCTTACGTCCTTGTTTATCTTTTTTACAAAGCCACTTAGGGACTTGCCTGGACCTATTTCTATAAATAGCTGACAGCCATCAGCAATCATATTTTCAACACAGTCAATAAACCTAACTGGTGAGCACATCTGGTCCTTAAGGTTGTCTACTATGGAGTCTACCTGCCTATAGTTCTTACCTGACAGGTTGGTATATACATCCATGCTAGGCTCCCTGTAGTCTATCTTTGATAGGTAGTTATCAGCAAATTCCTTGGCTACCTGGTTTAAAATTTGTGTATGGAAGGGACCCTCGACATTTAGCCTCATATACCTCTTTATCTTGGCTTCCTTGCACTTTTCTTCAAACCTATCTAGGGCAGCAAATTCTCCACCAACTACTATCTGGCCTGGCGAGTTTAGGTTGCAAACTGCTAGTACATCATCCTGCCTAGCCTGGTCAACAAGGTCCTGGATTGTATCTAGGCCTGTCTTCATAACTGCCACCATAGACCCCTTGCCTCCAGCTCCTTGGCCCATGATAATACCCCTATTTTTCACTAGGTCTATCCCCTCATCAAGGGAAAATACGCCTGCAGCACATAGGGCAGTATATTCTCCCAGGCTAAGGCCTAGACTGGCAGATACACTAATGTCATTGGGATCTAAAACCCTATCTTTAAGCTCTTGATATAGGCTAAGGCTATTTAAAAATATGGCCACCTGACCATACCTAGTCTTTGACAGCTGGTCAAGGCTGGCCTGTTCAACCACCGAATATGTGTGGTCATCAAGGATTTCCTTGGCCCTCTTATATACTGGACTAGCTATCAAGTCCCTACCCATGCCCTCATACTGGGAACCTTGGCCGGGAAATAGTACTCCTATCTTTTTACTCATTCTTAACCTATCCTTTCACTACTAAATATAACTTGTGGCTACTTGCTTAAAGCTCCAAGCCCCTGACTACCTCCTGGTAGCCCTTCATCAAGTCCTCTATTATATCCTTACAGGATTCTCTCTTGTTTACTAGGCCTGCTATCTGGCCTGCCATTACTGAACCATTGTCAACATCACCATCAACTACTGCCTTTCTTAGGGCACCAGCACCAAAGTCTTCTAGTTCTGCCTGGTCTGCCTTAGCATCCTCCATGGCCTTGAACTTCTTGGCAAACTTATTCTTGATTACCCTGACAGGGTGACCTGTAGAATTACCTGTTGTCAAAGTAGAGGTATCCTTGGCCTTTAGGACCTTTTCCTTATATGGCTCGCTGACATTACATTCATCAGCCACCAAAAATCTAGTACCAACCTGGATACCACTGGCTCCTAGGCACATTGCTGCAGCGAAACCCCTGCCGTCAGCTATACCACCAGCTGCAATGACTGGTAGGGACACAGCATCTACTATTTGGGGTATCAGAGACATAGTGTTGGTAACACCAACATGGCCTCCTGCTTCTGCCCCCTCAGCTATCATAGCTACAACACCATCATTTCTTTCCATTCTTATAGCCTGGGCTACTGATGGAACTACTGGTATTATCTTTACTCCATGCTCATTTAGCTTGCTGAAATACTTACCTGGATTTCCTGCTCCAGTTACTACTATCTTTACACCCTCTTCTATTACGGCATCTACTACTTCATCTATAAAGGGACTAAGCAGCATAAGGTTGAGGGCAAAGGGCTTGTCTGTAAGTCCCTTGATCTTCCTTACTTCGTTTACAACCCAGTCCTTGGGTGCATTACCTGCTGCTATAATGCCTAGGCCACCTGCATTTGATACGGCAGCTGCCAATTCAGCATCTGATACCCAGGCCATACCCCCCTGAAAAATAGGGTAGTCTATGCCCAATAAAGCACATATTTCCTTGTTTTTCATGGCCCTTACTTTACCTTTGCTATATAGTCAGCTATCTTCTGAGGAGTTCTCAATTCCTCTATAGCCTCATCTTCTACTTCTATATCGAATTCATCCTCTATTTCAGTCATTATATCCATTACGTCTAGAGAATCTGCTTCTAGGTCCTCCTGAATATCACTGTTGTCCTTTATATCTTCTAGTTCTATATCTAACTGGTCTGCTAATATTTCCTTTATCTTTGTTATCATTTTTAATCTCCTTTTTAATACATATAAATTTTTGTTTAATCTTGCTTATTTCATTTATTCAAAGCTGGTCCTATTTTATCTTCTTTGCTTGTATAAGCTTTGTATAGTTTCACTTATTTTTACCTAATTACTTATTTGGGTCCTATTTCTTCCTTATCCTCAGTAGGAAGCCACCATAGCTTAAGCCTCCACCAAAGGCTATCGAAAGTATCCTCTTACCATCCATTTGGTCAAGGTCCCTTTCTGATAAGACATCCTCGACTACCTCATTTAAGGCAAGGGGTACGCTGGCTGCCGATGTATTACCATACTTGTCGAGGTTTACAAACCACTTGTCCTCTGGTATTTGACTCTTTATAGCCAGGGTTTCTATTATTCTCTTATTGGCCTGGTGTGGCACTATCAGTTCTATATCATCTCTTGATAGTCCCCTGTCACCCAGTAGCTTGTCGACTACCTTGACACCGACATCTGTAGCAAACTTGTATATCTGTCTACCATTCATACCTATATAGGGGTACTTGTCTTCATCTAGGCTAAACCTTGAATCAAGGGTTAGGTACCTATTGCTGTCGTACTTACCGGCCAAATAGTCTCCTTCAATTTCTAGCTTGTAGGCCAGGCTAGACTTAACTCCTGGGTCTGCTAGGTCAGAGTTTTCTAATATTGCACAGCCTGCCCCATCTCCAAAGAGGATACAGGTAGACCTATCTGACCAATTTACAAACTTGGACAGCCTTTCAGCTCCAATTACCATAGCATAGGCTATATTCATATCTGCCATAAGTGACCTGGCAACTGCCATACTGTAGACAAAACCACTACAAGCAGCATTTAGGTCAAAACAAACCGGGTTGCCCTTAAGTCCTAATCTACCAGCGACCGTGAAAGATGATGCTGGTGTCCTGGTATCAGAGCTAACACTGGCAAAAATAACCAAACCAATCTTTGACCTGTCTATATCTAATTTTTCTAGGGCAGATTCTCCAGCCCTTGCTGCCATCTCCTCTGTAGTAATATCATCACAGATATGCCTAGTCTTGATGCCTGTTCTTTCTTGTATCCATACGTCATTGGTATCTACAATCTTGGCAAAATAGTCATTGTCTAATATCTTTTCTCCAGCATAACTTCCAGTAGAAATTATGTTAATTGTCATTTTTTCCTCCATATTCTCTGACGAAAAACTCATTGATATTCTTTAGGGCCTGAATCAAGGCTGGTTCTTCCTCTAGCTTCAAGTCCACCATCAAATGGTCAATCATCTCATCATGAAAATTCCTATGAATCTTTTCAGCTAAAACTCCCCTTCTAGTCAGGCTACAAACGACAATTCTCCTGTCTCTTTCATCTCTCTTCCTTACCACATAGCCCTTCTTTTCAAGCTTGGTCATGGCTATAGTTAGGGTTCCCATTGTCACTTCCAATATATCGGCTATTTCAGACATCATCTTCCTATTGCCTATTCCGATGGCCTCTATTACATGTATCTCTGTTATGGATAGGTCCTTTATCCCCTATCCTTTAGAGATTTTTCTTCTATCGTCAATATATTCTTAAATAGTTCAACTATTATACCGTTTATAACCTTGCGACTGTCTTCGTAGTTTTTTTGTTTTTTTAATATCCATATTCCTATCCTCCTAAAATCTTTCTATACTTATCATATCTTTTTAAGAGTTTTTTTCCATAGAAATAGAATAAGATTTGTCTAAAAAAGTTCAATATTTCATTCTTTAAATTATATATCTCTCCACCATCTTCTTTTATGATTTTTTTCTACAAAACCATCTTCCTTTAGGTCGTAGCTTGTAAGCCTCATCAGCTCAGCTGCCTCGTCCTTTTACTAGGTTCCTTCCACAGGATACTAGAGAAGCCTTCTGGTGATAGTATCGAGTAGACGCTCTTTTCCAGCATCCAAATTTCATCTGTAACACTTAGGGCCAGGGCTCCACCACTGCCTCCCTCACCAATAATTATGGCCAGGCTAGGTACTTTCAAGGATGAAAACCTGCATATGCAATTTGCTATCGAGCTTGCCTGTCCCTTTCCTCTGCTTCTATTCCACATCCAGCACCTGGGGTGTCTATCAGGGTTATAAGAGGTAGCTTAAACTTTTCAGCATAGTCAGCCAGCCTCAACACCTTCCTATAACCTTCTGGATTTGGCATACCAAAATTCCTGTCCTTTTGCTGGCCTATTATCATGACAGAATAAGGACCTATACTTCCCTATGCCACCTACTATGCTGTCATCGTCAGCAAAAGAGCCTGTCTCCATGTAATTCAACGAAGGGATCGCAGAGGTAATTAATGTAGTCATAGGCCTTTTTCCTCTGAGGGTCTCTTGAGGCACGAACCATATCCATTGCCTTTGTCATCTTCTCACCCCCCTAGACTTATTTACATTTGCATGTATCTTTAATATATCTCCCAGCCTGTCCCTCATTTCTTCTCTGGACAGTATCATATCAAGTAGGCCGTGTTCAAGTAGAAACTCCGAACTCTGGAAGCCTGGTGGCAACTCTGTTCCTGTTACCTGCTTGATAACCCTAGGACCCGCAAAGCCAATCAGGGCATTTTTCTCCCCTATGACTAAGTCTCCTAGGCTTGCAAAGCTGGCACTTACCCCACCTGTAGTAGGGTTGGTCATTATTGATATATATAAGAGGCCCTTCTCCTTGTGCCTTGCTATGGCCTGGGAGGTCTTTGCCATCTGCATTAGAGAGAACATACCCTCCTGCATCCTGGCTCCACCTGAAGCTGAGAATATCAACAGGGGTAGCTTCTTCTTTATAGACAGCTCAACTGTCTTTGTTATCTTTTCACCCACAGTAGTTCCCATACTGCCCATCAGGTAGTCGGTATCCATAACTGCTATGGCAACCTTGATATTCTTGATACTGGCTGTACCACATACCACACCCTCATCAAGCTCATACTTCTTTCTCAGGCTTAGCTGCTTTTCCTTATATTTTGGAAATTTTAGCGGGTCTCTTATCTTCTTTTCCCTAAAGTACTCAATAAAGCTGTCTTCATCAACTATGCTAGCTAGCCTCTCCCATGCAGTCATTTTGAAGTACTTACCGCAGTGGGGGCATAGCTTGTTTACATGGTCCATATCATCAATGAAGAAAAGGGACTCACACTTGGGACACTTAATTACACAGTCCGGTTGTATATCAACCTTTTTAACCGGCCTATAGGTCTTACTCTTAAAGTGGTCTAGTATCATCTATGCTCCTTTCCAAATATGATGTATCATATTTATTTTCTATAAATACTGGGTCATTTATTAGCTTGAGGTTAAAGCCTATATTAGTCTTGACCCCCTCAACTACAAATTCCTCTAGGGCCCTATTCATTATCCTGATAGCCTCTTTCCTATCCCTGCCATAGGATATTACCTTGGCAAGCATGGAATCATAAAATGGTAGGACCTCGTAGCCCTGGTATATGGCACTGTCAACCCTGACCCCATAGCCACCTGGCATATTTAGGGCCTGGATCTTGCCCACGCTAGGCAGGAAGTTGTTGTCAGAGTCGTAGGCATTTATCCTACACTCTATGGCATGGCCCCTAATCAGTATATCTTCCTGCTTGTAGGCCAGCCTTTCTCCACAGGCTATTAATACCTGGTCCCTGACTATATCTATGCCGGTAACCATCTCCGTAATAGGGTGTTCTACCTGAATCCTGGTATTCATTTCCATAAAGTAGTAGGACCCATCCTGGTCTAGAAGGTATTCTATAGTACCTACACTGGTATATGAAACCGACTTGGCGGCCCTGACAGAGGTTTCGTATAGCCTATCCAGGGTTTCCTGGTCTACACCCTCTGGTGGCGCCTCTTCTATTACCTTCTGGTGGTTCATCTGCAGGGAACAGTCCCTAGCACCAAGGTGGATGACATTTCCATGTTCATCAGCCATCAGCTGGACCTCTATGTGGCGAGGAGACTTGATATATTTTTCTATGTATACTCCAGAATCACCAAAAGCATTTTGGGCTTCCTTTCTGGCAGAATCAAACTGCCTCTTAAGGTCATCCATATCCTCAACCAGCCTCATACCCTTACCACCACCGCCAGACCTGGCCTTGATGATAACAGGTAGTCCCAGCCTTTCAAGGACCTCCCTAGCCTCCTCTAGGCTTTCAACAACCCCATCTGAACCTTCAACCACTGGGACACCTGCCTCCTTCATCATCCTCTTGGAAACCTCCTTGTCACCCATCATTGCCATAACCTTGCTAGTCGGACCTATAAACTTGATATTATAGACCTCACACATCCTGGCAAAGCCGTGATTTTCTGACAAGCAGCCAAAGCCTGGATGGATGGCATCTGCTCCAGTTACTAGGGCTGCATTTATAATTTGTATCTTATTTAAGTAGCTATCCTTTACGCTGGCAGGACCTATACATATGGCCTCATCAGCTATAGTTGCATGGAGTGAGTCCTTGTCTGCACTTGAAAATACAGCCACGCTCTTTATCCCCATATCTTTTAGGGTCCTGATAATCCTTACAGCAATCTCCCCCCTGTTGGCTACCAAAACCTTCTTTATAGGTCTATCATCCTTACTTCCTTTGAAAGACCTAGCTATATCTAATTTCTTTTCTCTAGGCCTAGACATGTAATCACCTCCAAAACCTATTTAGCTTCAAGGTTTTTAACCTTAAACAAGTCCTGACCAAACTCTATAATCTGGCCATCATCTACTAAAACCTCTACAATCTCACACTTAAATGGTGCCCTGATTTCATTCATAAGCTTCATAGATTCTATAATACAGACAACCTCGTCCTTGTTGACCACCTTACCAGGCTGGACAAAGGCCCCATCATCAGGTGATGGCTTTGAATAGAAGGTACCAATCATATTTGACTGTATGGCATCAAGACCCTGATCTAGCACTGGTTCATTCTTTGCTGAAGTCTCCTGATTGATACTTTGCATATCAATATTATCATCTACAAAGCTCCTATTTTTTTACTTCATCATATCCATTATCAATCCTATTTTAGAGCAGTATTTTTGATTATCTAATATATTATTTCTTTTTACCTGTCTTTTCACCATATATTTCTAGTTCTAACTTTGTATCCCCACAGCTATAATCAAGTCTATTTAGGTTATATTCTTGCATTACACCTGCTAGGTCTCTTATAAAATTTATATCCATTATCACACTCCCCTTTTCATATATATTTTGATATACAAACTATCTTTTTCTAATTATAGAAGAGTGAAAAATTAAAAGTCAAGCTTTTTATTTTGAATATCAAAAACTTTTTGCCTGATATCCCTTTCCTTTTTCTAACCTGGCTAGCTTTGAATATATTCCTGACCTATTTTAAGCTTTGTCCAGTTACTTTTTATGCTAGATCTGGGCTAGTACTAGCTTAGTCATCAACATCCCTCAACATATTCCTGATCTTTTCTAGGGCCCTCCTCTTGATATTTCCTACAGATGTAGTTGAACATCCTAGCTGGCGAGCCACTTCTTTTTGGGTCTTGTCATTTATGTAGATTTCCGTGATAACCAAATTTTCTTTTTCCTCTAGTCTGGCTATGGCTTCCATGACTAGCCAATAATTGAATTTGAGATTTTCTTCCTGATTATAGTTCATTAGAACTTTCTGAGAATATTTTTTTCCATAGATGCAAGGTCTGTATCTAGACATCCATCATTGTCGTATCTGTACTGGCAATTCCTACTCTTTACTGCCATAATTCCATATTCCAACCTTGAGGGGGATATATTGGTCTCCCGTGATATTTTTAATATTTTGCTTGAATCAATCTTATCCTCCAATAGGTCCATTTGTCTGGAGCAGATCCTGTAGATAGAATTAGCCTCTCTAGATACACTTATAGACCCGTATTTTCTATATGCATTCTTTATACTATACTTAACATTATTGTTTATATAGGTCTTCACCTTTACCCTGGTCTAAAATCGAATTTATCTATAGCACAAAGAACGCCCATTACCCTGTCTGGAATAGGTCGTCATCATCTAGGCCCCGAGCCTTAAAAGCTCTTTATCTCATTATCACATGTAACGATTTTTCCTTATATAGTCAATCTTACCCAATATAAACTTATTCCTAGCCGACCTATCCCCATTGATAGACCTCATAAGCAAGACCCTGTCATTAAAGTCTTCTATATCAAGAGATTCTAAATCTATATCTTGTCCATTGTATAAGGTCTTATATTCACCATTAGCCACCAATTCTAAAAATTACCTTCATCTTTTAATTCAAGCACGAAAAAGCCTCCTTACTATGTAATATTAGATTTAACAATTATGAAAAATCATTTCGTATTCTATTATAGTCTATTCACTAAAAAAATAAATCATTTTCACGAAAAAAATTATGTATTTTTCAAAAATTTTTTTATATTCACAAAAACCATAGAAATCCCTATTTTTAGCCAACTAAAAAGACTATATCCCTCCATTTTAAAAACATTTTTGCCTTTATTTCCTAAAAATAGCGTTGATAGGTCCTATTTTTCCTCATCAACGCTAATTATATACATATTGGTTTTTCCCTAATTGCCCAGAATTATTTCTTTTTCTGAGTCACATATATCTTCTATACTGAGCTATATTTTCCTACTAGATTATTTTTCTATCCTAACCTATATACTTATATCTCTAGCTACAAGAGTAGCTTTCTTACCTCTTCCCAACTTCCTACCCTAGTAATATTGTCACCCTTGACATCCCCATTGTACGTGGCATCCATAAGTATTACCTTATAGCCGGCCTTATCCAGGTTTACGGCATTGGTTGGGTCATCTTCTATAAAGTAGTCACAGGCCAATTTTTCAGCCATGGCTACCTTACCCTCATTGCCACTGATAGAAAAAATATCAGTGTAGTTTATTCCCTGCTTGTCTATCCAGGCATTGGTAACATGGGCTATGGCACTGCTCCTAGCAGTTACTATATATACCCTGTCCCCCCTGTCATAGAGGTCATTGACCAGGTCCTTGACCCCCTCTAGGAGTTCATTCTCCCAGTAAATATCGGTATGGATATGGTCAAAGTCCTTGTACATCTGACTATGCTCTGGACCATAGGTAACATTCCAGTCTATAGAGGTATAGTCCTCAATACCCAGGTTTTTACCAGTCAACTTGTTCAAATAGGGTATAAAAAAGTAGGGACTTGTCATAGTTCCATCTATATCTATACATATATTCCTAGTCATATCTTCCCCCTCTTGATTTTATATTATCTAGTAGGCTTTTCTTAGTTTTTGGGATTTTTAGATTTTTTTAGGGTTTTTAGTTTTTAGCCCTTCTTGGCCTTTTCTAGCCTTTCCTTAACTTTTTGCCCGCCTAGTCTTTTCTGACCCAGGTCTTCAATTAGGGGCCAATTTAAAGTCCAAAGTAGTCACAGGCTACCAAGTGGTAGGATACACCGTCATGTAGACCCTTGAGACCAGCTTCAAAACTGTCCTTCCCATGCAGGTGACCATAAATCACATACTTTGGCTTGTACTTGTTTATTACTTCCATATAGAGAGTCTTCAAATTTTCGTTAGTAGGTGGGTGGTGAGTATTACTATATAGTCCTCGTAACCAGCCTTTTTGCCCTTCTAGGATATTTCTAGTCTCTTAGCCTCCCTCTTGTATATAACCTCATCCTTATCATCAAACTTTATTTCATTGGGACTCAGCCAACCCCTTGTTCCACACAGGGCGTATGGACCTAGGACCTGAAAATTGGTATTCATAAATACCATATCGTCTCCATATAGCTTGTTTAGGCCTGTAGCTGTAGTCCACCAATAGTCGTGGTTGCCCCTTATAAAGAACTTCTTGCCTGGTAGTCTGTCTATCTGGTCAAGGTCTAGCTGGGCATCCTTTAGCTTTGAAGCCCAGGATATGTCCCCAACCACCAATACTACATCATCATCAGTTACCCTGGCTGACCAGTCCTGGAAAATCTTCATGTCGTGACCCTCCCAGTGGTCTCCAAAGATATTCATAGGCTTGTCCACACTGCCTGATAGGTGGAGGTCTCCTATTGCAAAAATTTTCATCTTGTCTCCTATTATAAATTAACCTTGGTCTTGTTTAAGATTTCATCCAATTCTTCTTTAAGCTCTAGCAGGGATTTTATATTCCTAGACCTAGAAATTTCATTCATCTTCATCCTGTAAAGATAGTAGTTTTCCCCATCACCCAATTCCTTGAGCTTGTTTACCCTGGAGTAGATATCTGTCAGTACATATTCCTTTTCTGTAAATAGCTCTTGTGCCTTAATTATTTCTTCTCTTATCTCTCCCATCTCCTGGTCAAGCATAAAGGCGGCATCTGCAGCCCTCTTTAGCCTATAAGCCAATTCATCTGGTATATAGTGGTCGTACTTATACTTTAAAGAGTGTTCTATAGTAGCCCAAAAGTTCATTGAAAAGTGTACGGATCTGGATCTCACACTGGACTTCCTTTACCCCGTGTATGGTATTAACCGGATACTTAACTATAAAGGTGGTAGCTCCTGTAGCCACTTTCCTTGGCATTGTTGATGTAGTCCTTTTCTAAGACTATAGACATGTCATTTCTAGCCTTTATGATATCAACTATTACATAAATATCCTCAACAAACTGACACATTATCCTTATACCGGCCAGGTCCTCTATGTCCTCTATCTTGTCTATATCAAGTTTTTCATCTTGGCAAGGGCTGAAGAGAGTTTCTTTGTCCTTCCAGTTACAAACTCAACCGGGGAATGTTGCTTGGTATCCAAATAGTCATTTCTAACATTTCTAAATTTAATCTTTAGCTCCTCTACTGCATATGAGTAGGGTCTAATTATTTCTAGCCACTGTTCGTATTCCATAAAATCACCCTAACTTCCTAACCTTTAATTGAATATGAAAACCTATCATATATTTTGCTAGTCTATTACTTGCCAGTTACTTTTTGCCTGTATTATACTTGCCTTTTTGCTTATTTTTACATATTTTTACTTGCTTTTTATTTATTATTATTTGCCTTCTTCTAGTCCTTGAGCTTGTAGTAAAAGCCTGTTGTCCTCTATAATAAACTCTATTACTCCTCATCCATGAGGTATGATACTACTGCATTAAGGGCATTCCTATATATCATATAGGCCAAATAGTCAAAGGGTAGCTTGTTCTTCAGGGTTATATATTGCTCTATGTCATCCATGGTTGCCTTGTCCTTGACTGCCTCTAAAACTACCCTTATCATCCTCATAAGGGCCTTGTGGTTTTCATTGGCAATTTCAAGCACCTCCTGCTTTTGAATAGTTCTTTCTTGAGTGTCCCAAGACACCTATTTCAAAGTCAATCATCCTCAGCCTATCAAGTGACTTCATCTGCTCCTTATAGTCGTGCATAAATAGGAAGTCAAACTTGTCTAGTGAGTTTTTAGTTACCAAGAGGTCTGATATGAAAAATACACCATCGTCTGTAACTATGCCTATAGACCCCTCAGTATGACCACAGCAATTAATCACCTTAAATTTATGGCCACAAAGGTCTAGGACCTGGCCTGGATATATGGTTTCGTCAACCAGCCTTATATCTTCATCTGGACCTGGTAGAGCCATGTATTCCTCTAGGGTCTTTACTAGGTACTTGGACCTAGTTCCCCCCATCAGGTAGTCCATATAGTGGTTTGGATTTTCTGCATAGACCCTAGACTGGTAGGATGAATATATCCTAGCATCTGGAAAGGCCTTCTTGATCTGGTAATTGCCACCTATATGATCCTCGTGTTCATGTGTATTTATTATATACCTTACATTTATATTATTTTCCTTAAAAACACCTATAATCTTCTCTTGACGCTTGCCGGCGAGACCTGTATCTATCAGGAGGGCATCATTATTTTCAAACAGGTATACCCCTGTGTTTGTTCCTCCATTAAACATGTAGGTATTTTCCCTTTATATTTCTTAGTTTCATTCTTCCACCTACTTTAAAACCTAATATATTTTCATATATTTTTCTTACCCTATATATTTTTATCATACCTAGTCCCAATTTGCATTATATCTATTTGACATTGTCAAACTTAGCGTGTTATATTTAAGTGTATATATGTTTTGGAGTAAAAGTATGAATAGATATACTAAATTTATAAATATGATGGGTAGCTACTACACTAAGGATTTTTGAAAAAAGAAAAAGAATATAGTCAAGGTTAGGGAGGTTAAGGAAGAGACTGTAAGAAGTTTTTCCTACAGGGTGACTGTGAGGTCCTAGTTGTCTTTGAAGATACTGGTAAGGAAATACTGATAGATGACTTCTCGCCTGAAGAGGATATCAAAAAATACCTAGAGCAAGTCTTTTTGTAAAAATAGGCATAAAGTAAGACAGAATCTCGGGGGATGAGATTCTGTCTTGGGAGATGAGTATTTTAATTTATTATGTTTGTATTATATATCTTCCAACTTTCTCCCTTTTTAAACACATAAATTAAAAAATATTTTTTATTTTTCCTTCGTTTTCGATTTCGTTCAGGTAGTTATATATTGTATACCTAGATACACCAAGCTGCTCTGCTACATACGGAACACTCTTTTGTATCTTGAATACACCGGCATGCTTAAGGTTTCTGATCAGGTTGATTCTATCGTTCTTATTCATACCGACAATCTTCTTATTCATCTTTTCCAATTCTATATGGAACTTCTGTTCTACTAATTCACCGCTATCAAATACATCAAATTCATCATAGGCTTCATCACCCATAGATAGAAACTTCTTCAACTGTGAGTGGAGTACGGTCAAATCATCACAATCATAATTTATACAAAAGGAGACATTTCTTCCAAAGGCACTTGTAACTATTGTAGAAGACTTTATTTCCTTCTTAATCCTCTTGTTAGCCTTCTTGTAGTTTACATTGTAGCCACCCTACTCCTTTCTATTAACTCTTCCGGCCTTGTTGTGAGGGGTCGCCCGGCTTTCTCCTGTCACTTGACCATTATAAATAGATAAAATCGAATTTTTCAGGGTCGTCTAAGTCAGATATTACAACTTCACAATTACTCCCAAACATTTCTGATATTATCATGGCCATAGCATCTAAATAGCTCAAAAATGTGTCAAAAATTAGCCACTTTTCCACTGTAATCACTTATAGTCATTCTAGATTATCCACCTTTCATTTTTTTCATGTATATTCAAGCCCAATTCCAGTCCTTTAATTATATCATATCTATATTTGTAAAAGAAAGATTTGCCTAAAAGTTGACAAAATTCAATTATCTAAAAATCATAAAAGTCGTCATTGCCAGACTCTACAAAGTCAAAGAGTAGATTTTGTTCAAATTCCAAGCTGTCTACCAGCCTTATTTTTCTCTCCAAAACTGTCCTTAAATACGTACTCGACAAAGGACCTAGTATCTAGGTCAAAAGTGGCCAGATAAAGGATATTTTCTGTTAGAAAAATATTAAACATAAGGTCATTGTTAATCAGGTAGACCTGACTGTCAAGGTGGGAATATCCTGGTAATACTGGGTAAAAGAGAATCCCTTTTTCATAAGCCAACTCCTGGATTCCTGGATATATACCTAAACACTAGCCAATTTAGACATATCATAGTCATCGTCTATTGGCTGGTAGATATCGACGATTTCCGGCTTAGATATCATATCAAAAACCTCGTAGTCATAGATTTCTTCACTCATTACCATAAAGGACCTCAGGCTGTACTTCTTTGGTTTGTCATAGTAAACTAGCATGTCCTCTTCTACATCCTCATGGGCTATATTCACTACTATATTGGCATCATAGTAGCCATCTATATCCTCATATATAGCCCTACAAAGGTACCTATCTTGACTCTTCCTCTCTATATAGTTGTATAGAAGGGCCCCGTTTATCTGGCTGATATGGCTGGCTGCCACTAGATCACTACCAGAGTAATGTAGGAGACCATCCCAGTCCCTGGCTATAAACCTCATAATCATATAGTTTACAAATTCATATTCTGATTCCATTTCCTTGCATAGGCTATCAAATAAGGCGACTGTATCTACTGCTTCCGTATCATATCCATCATAAAAGTCCTGGTATACCTCTTCAAAGTCTTCTGGAAGGGGCTTATTGTACCATTCATTCTTTCTCCTATACTTATTTACTAAATATGCAACCTGGTCCTCTCTAAGGTCTATATTTACCCCACCTAAGCCCCCATATTTTTTCCTATAGAAAAGGTCTCTAGCCTCCTGGTCCATATCCTTCAATATGTAAAGGTCTGATATGCCCAGGCCCTCAGCATCCAGGATAAATACATGAGAAACCAGGCCCCTATCATAGCCAAAATCAAGAGCCTCCTTCTTATTCCTATTTTCAAGGTCCTCTCCAGACACCATATCTATATCAAAATCCGTAAAACCATTCAACCATCAGCATCATGGTCCCCATTAGTCGTGTATTAGTGCAAAAAGCTCTTTTAAACTTCTTCATACTTCCTCCTATTTTATCTGCATATACTCTATTATAAGGCCTAGGCTATCTTATATCAAATAATTTTGTAAATTGAGGTTTTCATACTTTTTTGGTATAATAACCATATATGGAAGGGGGTAGAAAACATGGCTAATATAGCTGCTTTTTTTGATATAGACGGGACCCTGTACAGGGATTCTCTTTTAATAGAGCATTTTAGGAAATTGATCCAGTATGACCTGATTCACAGGAGGGAGTGGTCCGAGCAATTGGAGACAACCTATATGAACTGGGAAAAAAGACAGGGTAACTACGATGACTACCTACATGAAATATCAGACCACTATGTTGAGGCCTTGACTGGGCTTGACAAGACATCAGTCGACTTTGCCAGCGACCAGGTAATCAAACTCAAGGCTGATAGGGTATACAGGTATACTAGATCTAGGATTAAATGGCACCAGGACCAGGGCCACAAGATTATCTTTATATCTGGCTCACCAGACTTTTTGGTCAGCAGGATGGCTGAAAAATACAAGGCTACTGACTATATAGGTAGCAAGTACTTTGTAGAAGACGGAAAGATGACTGGGGGTGTATCTCCCATGTGGGGGTCGGACAGTAAGGACAAGGCCCTACAGTATTTCATAGACAAGCATTCTATAGATATGGATAAGTCCTATGCCTATGGAGATACAAATGGTGATATAAGCATGCTCAAGAGGGTTGGTTTCCCTATAGCTATAAACCCTTCTAGGGAAATGCTCCACCAGCTAAACAAAGATGATGCCTTGAAGAATAATACCCTTGTTATTATAGAAAGAAAAGACGTCATATATCAGGTACCAACATCTGTCCTTCATATAGAGGATTGTTGCTAATAGTTGATAGAAAGTGAGGTTTCCTATGTACAACAAGAAATTACTTAAATTTGATGAAGAAAATGACCAGGCAAAAAGCCTAATTGAAGACTTCGATGAAAATTTCGATGATGACTTCGATAGTGATTTTTGACCAAGATTTTTGATGGAGAAGGTATTAAAATAGTTCTACCAGAGGTAGCCAGCTAATGAATGACCTGAGGATGACCCTTTGCTGATCCCAGAAGACAAGCAAAAAGGGCCCAGATATCACTAGCTCTTTAGCTAGGATAGCCGATGCCCTTGAAAGAATCGCTGACGCCTTGGAGAGATAGCTATCTCATCCTTATAAGTTTTGACAGCTTGTCAATATAATAGACTACAAATTGACTTAGACCCTTGTCATAAATCAAAAAGCATATATTGTAGACCAAGAGTGAAATCGGTATATACTTAGACATTAGGGTCATTTATAGCCTACAAACTGTCCATACCAGGTAGACCACTAGAAAGACCAGGTTGGCATAGGCTAGCTTTAACCCTAGCTCTAGCTTAAGTGACCCTATTTTTTCTACCAGGGCCTTTATTAGGGGATAGGTAGAAAAGGTTAGTAGGTGAGGTCAAAGTGGACCTTGTTGCCTATCAGTAAAAAGGCTAAGATGGTAGATCCCAAGGTGTAAAGGGCCCCATTCCTTAGACCAAATTCTACTACTACCACTAAAGGGCAGGGTAGGCTGGCTAGAACCAAAAGGGCTATAGTATTTGTAGGTATATAGTTGACCAGTATATATATTATTGAATTAAAAGGCTGAGAGAAAGGCCCATAGAGCCATTTTCCTAGCCATATTATTTTGTTGTATCTTGCGGTCTCCTTATATCATCCTCTTGATTCTGGGGTCTTATTGGTTTTATTTTTCCATAAACTATTCCTCCCTTAACAACAAGTTATAAGGTCTCCTCCCATACACTCGCAACAACTGTCTGCACACCATAAAGTACAGCAGGTATCACAGCAATTTCCACCACAGCAACAGCAACCTGCATTATCAAGGTTAGACCTACTCCTATTATAGTAGTCTGCCCTCTGGTTGTAGTTGTTCCTATTAGCTTACATAGTTGTCATAGGCATCCTTGTATTCCCTGTTGTTGGGCTCCATAAATTTAGCCCTCTTTATATAGTCCTCGCCCTCTTCATAAAGCCAAGGTTCATTGCAGCCATGCCCCTTATATAGAACCATTCTGCGTCCCTGTCCTCGAAGTTATTCATAGTATCATAACATCTTCTAAAATCGCCTGTAGCTAATAGGGCTCCTTGCATATGAATAATCGTTGTAGCTTGCCATAATGCATCCCTCCAATATATCTAAACTTACAAAAATTTCCGATTAATTTTTTTAATAGGTACTTTTGCTAGATAAGTCCTATTCCAACCTATAGATCCTACTAAAAATAAAGCTAGACCCATATTAACAGGTCTAGCTTAACTTCCCATAAATGAGCTTAGACATATTATATCACAAAAGCTCTTATTATTTATAGTTTTTATCGATTATATTTCCTAGAGTATGCCATGCAAGTACAGCGCACTTAACTCTAGCTGGCATATTTGATACATTTTCTAAGACAACTGCATCGCCCAAGGCATCTATCAAGTCATCATCTACAGGCACTTCCTTCTTGATCATGCCTATAAACTTCTCTACCAGTTCCTTGGCTTCATGTATATTCTTACCCTTGATCAGGTCTATCATCATAGATGTAGAAGCCCTAGATATAGCGCACCCAACACCTGCAAAGCTTGCATCCTTGATAATATCCCCGTCCATTTCTATCTGTAGGGTAATTTCATCACCACAGCTTGGATTATGGCCTAATTCCTTGTATGTAGGAGCCTCTAGATCCCTCATATTAGCCTTGTTGTTGCTCTCCTGTAGAGCATATCTGTATATAAACTCTTAAGATCCATATCCCATCACCTTTCTTACTTCCTTAAGCTTGTCTATGAAGAAGTCAATTTCTTCAAATGTATTGTAAACTGCAAAGCTAACCCTACATGTTGAATGTTGCTTTATAAAAGTATGTAATGGCATAGCACAGTGGTGGCCTGTCCTGATTGCTATATCATGAGAATCCAGGGACTGTCGACACGTCATGGGCGTGGACATCCTTAACATTGAAGTCTATCAAAGGAGATCTTAGGTAGCTGAGGTGTTGAATATATCTCCACGAAGTCTAGCTCGCTCATCTTCTTGTAGAGCATAGTCTGTCAAGGCAATTCATGCTCATGTATATTATCTACACCTACTCTTTCCATAAAGTCTATGGCTGCTCCTAGGGCTATTGCTCACCAACATTCTGAGTACCTGCTTCAAACTTGGCGAACAGGTGCATATGTAGTTTCTGTTCATATACATATTCGATCATGTCTCCACCATACATAAATGGTGTCATTGATTCTAGTAATTCCATCTT